>MWVV01000028.1_pt1 | contig 54524 bp, 51 predicted proteins | sample 1047281 | NCBI WGS metagenome assembly MWVV01 (sample SAMN06349986, study PRJNA376086) | soil metagenome | isolation source: PT-2 sample Antarctic (ecotone) soil | place: Antarctica | collected 2015-01-13 | reverse complement strand
CGAAAATTATCGCTCGTTTGATGATTCCCAAGAAGTTTGGTATGTTCTTCATCAGACAAAGCTTTGACAAATTTGGTTGGTATTTTCATTCCACCATTATACCTCATTACTTTGTCTTACCTGCTTATAAATTTTCAGGCGAGTTGCAGCTCGCCTTTTTATTATTTAATGTCCGCCTGCACCTTGTCCGGGTTTGTTTTTCTTGAGCAAAAATGCGAGCGGAATCGCGCACAAAATCAAAATCATCAAAAAGTAAAACGCATCGAGAAAAGCCAGCATACTCGATTGCTTTAAAACTTGCGCCCACATTAAACCGCGGGCTTGATTTGCAGCGTCAATCACCGAAAGTCCGCGTTCCTGCAAAACTTGCGTTGTTCGATTTATCGCATCAACAAAATTCGGGTTGTAATTTGAGGTGTAATAGCCGGAACTGTTGATGTGAAATTGCGAGCGGCGCGTGAGTAGTGTTGACAAAATGGCAATTCCCATACTGCCGCCGATGTTTCGCGCCAGATTCATCAGTGCTGATACATTGTTTGACTTGCCCGCCGGAATTCCTGTGTAAGCTGCCGTGTTTATCGGAACGAAAAGAAACGCTAAACCGAACGCTTGATATGCCCGCGCCCACGCCAAATCCGAATAACCGGCTTGCAAGTTCAAACTCGCCAAATTCCATAAAGCTGCTGCCGAAACCAGCAAGCCGAACAAAATTAGCCAGCGAGCTTGAACGCGCGAAATCAAAACGCCGCCGACAATCGGCATCATCGCCATTACGACGAATCCACCGGGCGAGATAACTTCGCCGGCAGTTACCGCGTCATAACCGAAAAGAGTTTGCGTCATTAAAGGCAGCAAAAACGTCGAGCCGAAAAGAATAAAACCGAGCGCGAAAAGAAGAACGAATGAACTCGCAAAATTTCGATTTAGAAGCATTCGCACATCAACCGCCGGATGTTTTTGATAAAATTCCCACATCAAAAAGTAAAACGCATCGAGAAAAGCCAGCATACTCGATTGCTTTAAAACTTGCGCCCACATTAAACCGCGGGCTTGATTTGCAGCGTCAATCACCGAAAGTCCGCGTTCCTGCAAAACTTGCGTTGTTCGATTTATCGCATCAACAAAATTCGGGTTGTAATTTGAGGTGTAATAGCCGGAACTGTTGATGTGAAATTGCGAGCGGCGCGTGAGTAGTGTTGACAAAATGGCAATTCCCATACTGCCGCCGATGTTTCGCGCCAGATTCATCAGTGCTGATACATTGTTTGACTTGCCCGCCGGAATTCCTGTGTAAGCTGCCGTGTTTATCGGAACGAAAAGAAACGCTAAACCGAACGCTTGATATGCCCGCGCCCACGCCAAATCCGAATAACCGGCTTGCAAGTTCAAACTCGCCAAATTCCATAAAGCTGCTGCCGAAACCAGCAAGCCGAACAAAATTAGCCAGCGAGCTTGAACGCGCGAAATCAAAACGCCGCCGACAATCGGCATCATCGCCATTACGACGAATCCACCGGGCGAGATAACTTCGCCGGCAGTTACCGCGTCATAACCGAAAAGAGTTTGCGTCATTAAAGGCAGCAAAAACGTCGAGCCGAAAAGAATAAAACCGAGCGCGAAAAGAAGAACGAATGAACTCGCAAAATTTCGATTTAGAAGCATTCGCACATCAACCGCCGGATGTTTTTGATAAAATTCCCAGGTGATTCCAATGACGAGCGCGACAACTGCGACAACTGCAAACCCGACAATAAAACTCGATTCAAACCAATCCTTCCGATTGCCTTCGTCCAAGACGATTTCCAACGCGCCGATGCCGAGGGCAAATAAAGTGATGCCGAGCCAATCAATTTTGAATCCTTCTTTGTCCAGCCGTTCGCGCTCGTGCGCCGTGCTTTTCGGCTCCTGCACGAAATACCAAGTCAAGAGCAAAGAAATTAAACCAATCGGCACGTTAATAAAAAATATCCAATGCCAACTGTAATTATCTGTAATCCAGCCGCCGACTGTCGGACCGATGGCAGGGGCGAAAATCACGCCGAGACCGTAAATCGCGAAAGCGATTCCACGCTTTTCCGGCGGTACGATGTCGGCGATAATGGATTGCTCCGAAGGCGCGAGACCACCGCCGCCCAAGCCTTGCAGAATCCGAAAGAAAATCAGCATTCCGAGATTGGTCGAAACGCCGCACATAAAAGAACTGACGACGAAAATAGCAACGCAAGCCATATAAAAAAATGCTTGCGCCCGAAGAATGTGGCGAGCCAACCGCTAATCGGTAAAATGATGGCGTTAGCGACCAGATACGAAGTCAAAACCCAAGCCGATTCTTCCTGTCCGGCTGATAAACTTCCGGCGATGTGCGGCAATGCGACGTTGGCGATGGAAGTGTCAAGAACTTCCATAAACGTCGCAATCGTCAAGATGACAATGATGAGAATCGGATTGATATTTGGGCGCGACTTTTCGGCGATTGGCGCATCAATTGTCGCGGCATTTGTAGCCATTTTTCTTTCCTCAAAATTGATGACAAAAATTTTTAGCCACGAATTACACGAATATCACAATTAGAAAAATTAATTTTTATTCGTGTTTATCAGTGTAATTCGTGGCTAACTTTTTTTATGTCGTGAAATCATCTCACCTTCACGCTCGGTTCGACCGACATTCCCGGCGCGAGCAACTGGATATCATCCGGCGTTTCTTCAAAGACGATTTTCACCGGAACACGCTGCACGACTTTGACGTAATTTCCGGTTGCGTTTTCCGACGGCAAAACGCTGAAACGCGAGCCTGTTCCGGCTTGAAAACTGTCAATTTTACCGTGAAAAATCTTGCTCGGATAAGCGTCAACTTTTACTTCGACTGCTTGCCCGACGCGCAGATTTTCCAATTGTGTTTCTTTAAAATTCGCTACTACCCAAACGTCCGATTGCGATAGAGCCATTAACGCCGTGCCGGGTTGAACAAGCTGACCTTCCTGCACGACTTTGCGCGTTACAAAACCGTCTTCCGGCGCGATGATTCGCGTATAGGAAAGTTCGAGTTCGGCTTGACGCACGGCGGTTTCAGCTTGCGCGATTTGCGCTTCCGCAGTTCCGACTTGCGATTCGTTTACCGCAATTCTTTCCGGCGCGGCGGCAGATTCTTGCAGGCGTCCGGCGGATTCTTTAACCTGCGATTGAGTTAATGAAATTTGCGCTACTGATTGATGATAATTTTCCTGCGCCGTTTCGACATTCGCCTGTGCTTCGCCGACGCGCGATTGCGCCGCTTCGACCTGTTTTCGCGCCGCATCAAGCTGCGTCCGTGCCGTCTGCAAGGCATTTGTTGCCTGGTCGAGCGATTGCCTGGAAACGTCGCCGCGATTGAAAAGTTCTTGCCGGCGATTAAATTCCTTCTGCGCCAAATTCAAATTCGCTTCTGCCTCCGGTATTTGCGTTCGCGTCTGAGCGAGATTTGCCTGCGCGGTTTTGACGGCAGTTTACGCTTGCCTGATTTGAGATTGTTTCGCGCCCGCGGCAAGCTGTGTCTGCTCGACATTATTTCGCGCCGTTTCGACGTTCGACTGCGCCTGCGATTGTCCGGCGGTCGTAGTTTTGCGCGTTAAATCAACTCCGGCTTGCGCCTGTCCGCGCTGCGCCTGCGCCGCGCGAAGCTGAGCTTTTGCCGCTTCCAGACGCGCTTCCAAGTCTTTTGTATCAAGCTCGACCAGCAAATCACCTTTGTGAACCGGCTGATTTTCTCTGACCAAAACTTTTGCGACATAAGCCGAAACTTTCGGGCTGACCTGCACGACGTTGCCTTCGATAAAAGCGTCATCGGTTGACTCGAACTGTCTGGCATAGAGCCAATAAATCGTTCCGGCAATTGCCGCCGCGAGCAAAACGCCGCCGACAATAAAAATCGGCAGCCGTTTGCTTTTCGGCGCGGTTTCCGTCGCTGCCTCATCGCTTGATTCCGTTTCGGTCGGGTTTTCAGGTTGATTTTCGGGAAAATCGTTTTGTGAATCCGAATTGTTTTCGGTCTTTGGAAGCGAATTATTCTCTACTTCTTTGCCGTCAGTCGAAATATCAGATGTCAGCAATTTTTCTTTCACTTTTTCATTTATCTTCAATAAAGTTAGTAAGCACTTACTTTCAATTTATCACATCCGCTAACTGACTTGTCAATTTGGATATGGAAGACCATATTTTTGCCCGCGAAACACTCGGAACAAATGAAAGTTTGCAAAAAAGTTTTCCGAATTTTCTCACTTTCGAGCTTTTTGTGTTTTTGGTGGGTGTTTTCTTTCCTGTTAATATCACAGTTTTTGAAACGATGCGCCGAATCGTTTGTTTATGATAAAATTTTCGTTTGCTTTTGCGCTATGAAAGAAAACATACAGACAACACGCTGCGAAAACGGTTTGACGATTCTGACGGAAAAAATGCCCGACGTGCGTTCCGCGACAATTGGAATTTGGATTCGCACCGGCTCGCGCCACGAACCCGCCAACTTAAACGGCATTTCTCATTTTATCGAACACGCCGTCTTCAAAGGCACGGCAAAACGCTCGGCACTCAACATTGCGATTGAAACTGACCGTCTCGGCGGCAATCTCGACGCTTTTACAATGCACGAAGCCGTCGGTTTTATGGCGAAAGTCGTAGATACGCAAACCGCTAATGCTTTTGATTTAATCGCCGATATGCTGGCAAATCCGCTATTCGATGAACGCGAATTAAGGCGTGAACAAAAAGTCATTATCGAAGAAATCAAAATGGTCGAAGACACGCCCGAAGATTTTCTGAGCGAGATTTTCACCCAAGCGTTTTATCCAAATCACGCGCTCGGATTGCCGATTGAAGGTACGCGCAAAACCGTCAAAACTTTCAATCACGAAACAACAAGAAACTTTCACACGAAGATGTTTCAGCCGCGTAATATCGTCGTCGCTTGCGCAGGAAATGTCGAACACGCGCCGATTGTCGAATTGGCTGAGAAGTTTTTCGATTCTTCAAATTCAGCCTTCAGCCTTCAGCCTTCACCATTAGAGGCAAAGCCGAAAACTGCCGCTCCGATTCTTATTAAACCTAAAAAAAATCTCGAACAAGCGCATTTGATTATCGCCACGCCTTGGATTTCGGCAATTGATGAACGCCGTTACGCCGCTTCGCTGCTGATCGGTATTTTGGGCGACGGCAATTCGTCGCGTCTCTGGCAGACGATTCGGGAAAAACGCGGCTTGGCTTATTCGGTTGGCGCAAGCGCGACTTCGTTTCAAGATTGCGGAGTGTTTTCGATTTACGCGGGATGTTCGCCCGAAAAGGTGGCGGAAGTCGTGGATTTATCAATCACTGAATTAAAGAAAATAAAACAAAAGGGCGTTTCAGTCGAAGAATTGAATTTAATGAAAGAGCAAACCGCCGCGTCGGTTTTGCTTGGGCTTGAAGATTCAAGCGTTCGTGCCGCCAACCTCGCGCAGATGGAAATAACGCACGGCAGGCAAATCTCGGTCGAAGAAACTTTGGCGAAAATTGAAGCTGTTAGTTTAGAAAACGTTCAAACGATTGCGCTGGAGTTTTTCCAAACCGAACAAATCGCGCTCGCCGCTTTGGGAAATTTGAACGGTTTGAAAATTAAACGTGAAAGGTTGGAAATTTAATGCGAAGCGAAATCATTGGCGAGAAAATAATTTTGAGAAAATACGAAATCGGTTTCGCGCCGCTTTTGTTTGAAGCGGCGAACGAATCGAAAGGCGGCGAATTTTCGCGCTGGATGCCGTGGTGTCACGAAAACTATACGATTTCCGAAAGCGAAACTTTTATCGAAAGCCTCAAAGAAAAATGGCAGAACGGAGAAGTTTTCGGCTTTGCGATTTTCAACGCGAAAACGAACGAATTTTTAGGCGGAACAGGTTTGAATCAGCCGAGCAAAATTCACAAATTTTATAATCTCGGTTATTGGGTTCGCGTCTCGCGCCAAAATCGCGGCATCTCCAGCGAAGCAACGCAATTTTTAGCTAAAAGTGCTTTTGAAGATTTGCCAATTAATAGAATTGAAATCCTGACAGCGATTGAAAATGTTCCGAGCCAAAAAGCCGCCGAAAAATCCGGCGCGACACGCGAAGGCATTTTGCGAAAACGTCTGGTCATCGGCGGCAGACTTCACGATGCCGTGATGTTTTCATTCATTCGCGAAGATTTCGGGTTGTAAATCAAATTTTATATTTAATCGGGTCAGCCACGCCCGCCCGTTGAAATCCGCGCAGCCGCAACGCACACGAATCGCACGTTCCGCAAGCCGCGTCTTCATTGCGATAACACGACCAACTAAGGTGAAGCGGCACATTCAATTCAATTCCCTTCTCCACAATTTCCGCTTTCGACAAATGAATAATCGGCGTGACGATTTTAATTTTTGTTTCCGGTTTCGTTCCCGTTTCAATCGTGCGTTCAAACGCCGCGTAAAATTCGGGACGGCAATCTGGATAACCGCTCGAGTCTTCCGCAACCGCGCCGATGTAGATTCGCGCTGCATTTAAAACTTCCGCCCAACTCGTCGCAATCGAGAGCATATTCGCGTTGCGAAACGGAACGTAGGAAGTCGGAATGTCTTTTGATTCGAGATTCGCTTCCGTTATTTCCATCGAAAGGTCGGTCAAACTTGAGCCGCCGATTTTTGCCAGATATTCAATCGAAACGTCAAGCCGTTTTTCGACGGCGTAAAAATCCGCGATGTCGTTGAAGGCTTGCCGCTCGCGCCGCTCGGTTCGTTGTCCGTATGAAACGTGAAGAAAAGCTATCTCTGAATTTTCCGCCTTCGCAATCGCCGCGCTCACGCACGAATCCATTCCGCCCGAAACCAAGCAGATTGCCAATGAATTTGAAATTTGAAATTTGAAATTTGAAATCATTTCCGAATTATAAATCTTCGACCAAAATAAGTTTTACCAGAGGCGTAACGGCTCGCGCTTTGTGAGCGTTGTTCTCGCCTTCCAAGATAAAAATTCTTTGTCCGCCTGCGTAATTCACGCGCTCGCTTCCGAAATCAATTTCCAGTTCGTCTTCGAGAACAAAGTTATGCACCTAAGTAAAAATAATCTTGTATAATGAACCGATTTTTGAAAGCACTTTATCTGGTTCTTCAGTCAACTTTTGATACGACTGATAGGCTTCCAACGCTAACCATTCGTGTTTGATTTTCTTCCACAACAACTCTATTTTGTTTAATTCCGAACTGTATTTCGGCAAATAGTAGATTGACAATCCTTTCTGTTCCCATTCTTCAAAGTTTTCCGCGAACTCTTCGCTCTGATGAAGCGCAGCGTTGTCCTTCACCAGCACGGTCGGTTTATCCAGTATTTTGATAATTTCATTGATACAATAGATAACGATGTGTGAAGTAATACTGCCTTGAAAAACAAACGAAGAAAACCGCTCACAACCTTGCCACATAAATCCCAACACGCTTTGTCCCTGACTGCGGCTGGCGGCAATTTCCAATCTTTTTCCAATTTCCTGCCACGCATAGACCACCGTTGCCAATAAACTAAAACCCGCCCTGTCAAAATAAATTTGATTTATTTCACCGCGCCGCGCCTTCTGTTCCAACAACTTCAACTCGTCTTTAGCTCGCTCAAATTCCTGCCGATTGTATTTTTTAGCTTTGCCGCGCTTGATTGGTTTCCAACGATGTTTTTTTTAAGCAGCCTTTTCAATATCCCGCCACTAATCCGCTTGCCCACTTTTTTCTCTATTCCGCCAATTGTCGAGCCGGACTTTGCGGAACTTCCAAAGCTATCTTGAGTGCCTCCGTTTCTTCCGTGCGACTTTACGTCGGGCGTCTGCCGCTCCTGACTTTATCTTTCAACCCCGCCTCGCCGCTGGTTTCCCACTTATTTATCCAACTGCTCACAGCGTCTCTGCCAACTCCACAAATGCGGGCTAGTTCATCAATCCCGACTCGGCGATAACTAAACAAAATAGACTGGGCGCGATTGCGAACGCGAAAGTTGGCATTTGTTTGCCACAACTGCTCAAGTTTTGTAACATCTTCTTCGGTCAAATTACTGACAAATTTGTTCGGCATATTCATTTCTATATTATGCCATAAAATATTTAATCGCCTGTATAGTTTGCAAAGAAATCAGCTTTTCCAAGTATTGGAAAATTTAGCAAACTTTCAAAAGCTGTTACTAACAAAACAGTTCTTGTAAAAAATGTTGAATCTAATAGACATTATTGGAAATAAAAACCAGAAGAAACGCTGCCCGCGAAAAACGCCAATTACACTATCATTAAAGCAAAAAGATTGAGCTTTATCTTCGATTTTCCTTTTTTCGCCTATTTCGCGCTTTTCGCGGGCAAATATTTCTTATTTCCGATAATGTCTAATAAATTATCTTTCAAGTCGTCTTGTGCTTGAGCTAGTCTATAAAATTCTAAACTTCTTGAAATACGATTTCTTAGTGTGCTTGAATTTTTTAAGGCTAAATATGCATTCATATATTTCAACCACTTAGAGCTAATCCAAGCCTCATCTCTCGTACCAAAAGGTTTTTGAAATACAATATGTCCTTCTTCTAATCCAAAATCTCTTACGGTTAATGAAAGATGAGCATAGCGGTTTGAGTTGAAATCTAATCGCCTATACATCAAATCAAAAGCATTCATAGACGGTGGCATATAATGCTTTTGATTTTCTTGAATCCTTTTCTCAATCTTCCCAATTGTTGAGGCAAATGCTAATGTTGTTACTGCTTCTTGTAGCTGATTAAATTCCTCTTCATTAAGGCTGTCATAAAAAGTTTTACCTTCAAAAGAGTAGATAGCTATTGAGTTAGTTGAACCCGTTATATCTTTGTAAGATTTAAAGTGTTCTTCTAGCCTTTTTCGTATTTTTGAATTGTTAATTCTTTCTTCTGATTCCCTAGAATAATTCCAGAATGTAATCTTTCCTAAAGCTATATTCTGATAAAGAGTTAGCCAAGGCATAAAATTTACATTGATGAAATCACTCATTTTAAATTCAAATTTCTATTTTTCTAACCGTCAGTTTATCAATTCGCTCACGCCGCACGTCAAAGCCGATGCCCGCTTTTTCGGGCGCGATGATTGTGCCGCGTTCTGTTACTTCGACCGGCGGCTCGATGATGTCTTCGTGCCAATAGCGTTTGCTCGCCGAAACGTCGCCGGGCAGAGTGAAACCTTTCAAAGTTGACATTGCGATGTTGTGCGCCCGTCCGATGCCCGATTCCAACATTCCGCCGCACCAAACGGGAATCGAATTTTCGCGAGCGGTTTGTTCGACTCGTTTTGCTTCGGCGTGTCCGCCGACTCGTCCGAGTTTGACGTTGATAATTTTACACGCTCCCGTTTCAATCGCTTTCCGCGCGTCTTCCGCCGAATGGATTGATTCGTCCAGACAAACGGGCGTTCGGATTTCCCGCTGCAATTTCGCGTGGTCAAAAACGTCGTCGTGCGCGAGCGGCTGTTCAAACATCATCAAACCGAATTCGTCCATCCGTTTGAACAAATCAACGTCGTTCAAAGAATAAGCCGAATTCGCATCGCCCATCAGCAGAATATCGCCGAACCGTTCGCGCACTCTTTGAAGAACTTCATAATCCCAATGCGGCGCGATTTTAATTTTTATCCGTTTATAACCCGCGTCTAATTCGGTTTGAATTTCCTCGAAAAGCTGCTCGACCGAATCCTGAATTCCAATCGAAACGCCGCAATCAATTTGCGCGTTCACGCCGCCGAGATGTCTCCACAACGGCACGTTCAACTGTTTAGTTTCCAAATCCCAAATTGCCGTCTCCAACGTCGATTTCGCCATCCGATTGCCGCGAATCTTTTTCATTAAATCCCAAACCTGCGCGGCTGATTCTATTTCTTTATTCAAAATCATCGGCGATAAAATTTCCTTCAAAACCGCCCAACAGCTTTCCGTCCATTCCTCGCAATACGAAGGCGTTTCGCCTGCCGTGCATTCGCCCCAACCTTCCGCGCCGTCCGCCGCCTCGACTCGCGCCAATATTATTCGGCGTTCGTAAGTTCGCCCGAAACTCGTTTCAAAAAAATGGACAAGCGGCATTTTGATTACGACAAGTTCAATTTTGGAGATTTTCATAAGATTTTTAGCCACGAACAAACACGAAAGAATAGAAAAATTATTTTTGATTTTGTTTCGTGTCTTTTCGTGTTTGTTCGTGGCTAATTCATTTGCTTAATTCTTCAAATGCTTTGCCGACAAATCGAAAATGCCGTTCGTCCGCGTCCATTTCCGCGCCGAGCTTTTTGTAAAATCCGATTGCCGGTTCGTTCCAATCAAGTACCAGAAAATCAATTCGCTTGAAATTTCTTTCGCGTGCAATCTGCGCTAGTTCTTTGAGAAATGCTTCGCCGATTTTATGTCCGCGATATTCGGGTTTAATGTATAAATCTTCCAAATACAATCCGCGCTGTCCGCGGAAGCTGGCGAAGTTTTCATAAAATAAAGCATAGCCGATTGACTCGTCATCGTTTAAAGCTGTCAAACCTTCGAGGCACGGATTCGTGCCGAATATTGCATCAAATAAACTTTCTTCCGTAACTTCGCAGTAGTCCGAAAGATTTTCGAATTCGGCAAACTCCCGAATCAAAGCGATTATTTGCGGTATGTCTTTTTCCTTCGCGTTTTCAATTTGAAAAATCATTTTATTGATTCCAAGCGATTTGGCTTCGCAGGCGCAGAATGGATTTTTCTCTGCCGAGCGTTTCAAAAACCGTAAGCATTGACGCGCCGACGGCTTGCCCCGTTAAAAGCATTCTCGCGCCGTTCATAATTACGCCGAATTTTGTTTGCCGTTCTTCGGTAAATTTTTTGATAACCGCTTCGAGATTGTCGTGAGTGAAATCTTCGACAGTTTCCAATCGGTCGGCTAATTCGGGCAGCCACGTTTGCAAATCGGGAAACTTTTTTAAATTTTTAGCGATTGCGGTAGGGTCAAAATCGAAATCTTCCGAGAAAAATGCGCGTCCTTGACTTGAGAAATCTTTGAGCGTGAAAAATCTTTCACGGATTAAATCAACCGTTTTTTCAAAGTGAATTTTATCTTCGTCTTCGTATTCGTCGCGCCAGAGTTTGGCGGATTTTAATTCGGCTTTGACCAGCGGAATTAAATCTTCCAAAAACATTGTGCGAATGTATTCGGCGTTCATCCACAAAGCTTTGTCGTCCGTCCAATGACGCGGGTCGTTTTCTTGGAAATTGAAAACGGCGTTGTTTTTATGGATGTGGTCGAGCGAGAATTTTTCGATGAGTTCATCTATCGAATAAATCTCTTGTTCTTCACCCGCCGACCAGCCTAAAAGAACGAGAAAATTGCGGAACGCGGCGGCGACAAAACCGTGGTCGCGGTAAGTCGTCATCGAAACGACTTCGCCGTGTTTGCGTTTCGAGAGTTTGCCTCTGTTCGGCGCGAGAATCAGCGGCAGATGCCCAAAAATCGGCTTTTCCGCGCCCAACGCTTCGTAAATCAAAACTTGTTTGTGCGTGTTCGTTAGATGGTCTTGCCCGCGAATAACGTGTGTAATACGCATTTCGATGTCGTCGCAAACGACCGCCAGATTATAAAGCGGATGACTATCGGAACGCAGCAAAACCAAATCTTCAATTTCGCTGTAATCGCGTTCCTGTAAACCGTAAACCGCGTCTTCAAAATTCGTCTTGCCACTTGCGGCAACTTTCAAACGAATCGCAAACGGCTCGCCCACGTCGGCTTTTGCGTCCGATTCTTCTTTCGACAAATCACGAAACGAATTGTCGCGCATATCTTTTTGCTCACGCGCCCGTTCAACAATCGCTTCTTTCACGTCTTTGTCCGAACGTTCTTCTTTCGGTGTGAAATCACGATACGCTTTTCCTTCGTTCAATAATTTCAAAGCGACTTCACGATGCTTGTCGGCGTTATCGGATTGATAAACGATGTTTTCATCATGTTCGAGTTCGAGCCACTTCAAACCGTCGAGAATCGAGCGCGTTGATTCTTCAGTGGAACGCTGTAAATCGGTGTCCTCGATTCTGAGCAAAAATTTCCCGCCGGAGTGTCGGGCGAAAAGGTAGTTAAAAAGCGCGGTTCGGGCCGAACCGATGTGCAGATAACCCGTCGGGCTTGGTGCAAATCTAACTCTTGTTGTCATAAAGATATTTTCCCGCAAAGGCGCAAAGAGCGCAAAGTTTTAAAAGTCAAATTTGGTTTTGAAAATTAAAGCTGTAAAAACAAGAAAAGCTATCAAACTAAAATGTTGATAGCCGCTCGTAAAATCCAAAATCTAAAATCCAAAATCCAAAATTAAAATGGCGGAGACGACAGGATTCGAACCTGTGGAAGACTTTTGATCCTCAACAATTTAGCAAACTGCCGCTTTCAGCCACTCAGCCACGTCTCCACGCTTTTTTGTAAAAATCATTTTTTATTCTAGCTAACAGGCAAACTTTGTCAAGTTTGGACGCATCTCAAAATCAAACTGTAATGTGTCAGGCTTGACACATTTGATTTTTAGACAGAAAATACGAAAAGTGGATGAATTGTCTTCTGTCATAATCTTTAATTTTAGCACTCCGCAATTAGGTTCTCCCGCAAACTTGTTTGATTGGAGATCGCTTTAAGAATGGTTTCTTCTGTTTTGCAGATAAAGAATTTCACAAAATTGACTTTGATTGTGTTGACTGCTTTTTTTGCGGTTTTTGTCGGCGCGTCTGAAGTGCCAGGTAAAGTTATTGTCGTTGAAAAAAACGCCAATCTCGGCGTGATAAAAGGTGTAGTACGCGACGACGCGGGAAATTCGATTGCTGACGCATATGTTTCAATCTTTCGTCTCGGAACTTCTAATTTATTAAAGCAAGTGCGCTCGGCTTCGGACGGAAGTTTTTTGGCGAAAATTTTGCCGGGAACTTACACTTTGCTGGCGGTCGCCCAAGGCTTTAATCCAGTTACGCTTTCGACGGTTGAAGTGGGTCGCTCGGCAGAATTGGTTTACGGCTTTAAGCTGGAGCGTTCGGGCGGCGGAAACACTCTGCCCGAAAAACGAGTTGACCGCAACAATCCAAAATGGACGATTCGCGCCGCCCAATCGCGCCGTTCGATTTATCAAAATGCGGAAGGCGACGCGCCGATTGACGAAAATGAATCGAACGAAAATACGGTTGCCCAAACAGATTCAATTGAAGAAACCGTTGAATCTGCCGATGAAGAAGTCTCAAAAAGGCGCAGTCAATCGGTAGTCGAAACTTATTTCGCAAGTTCGGACGACGGAAATTTCGCCGGCTTAAATTTCGCAACCTTGCAGCCAATAAGCGAAAATGCGGAAATTATTTTTGCCGGACAATCCGGCACAAGCCAATCTGCCCCGCAGAGATTTGAAACGACTTTCAAGTTTCGCCCGAATGAAAACCATCAAATTCATCTCAAAGGTGCGGCTGCCAAACTCGGCAAAGTCGAAACCAGCGACGCCGAACAATCGCTCGGACAAGTTTCTTTTCAAGCACTCGACGAATGGAAAATGCAGAGCGGCGTGATTTTAGTTTTTGGTTTTGATTATTCCAAGTTTGTCGGTGCAGGCAACGATTTTTCGATTAGTCCGCGTCTCGGTTTGCAATTTGACGTGGATTCTAAAACTCGTTTTCGCACGGCTTACACAACCGCGACGGAAGAACGCACTTGGGCGACGGTTGCTGAACTTGAAGGCACATCGGTTCTTTTCCGCGGACCGGTTTCGGTGCAGGAATTTGTTGTCGAAAACGATAAGCTACAGATGCAGAAAAATAGTCGGCTCGAATTCGGCATCGAGCGTGTTTTGGATAATAAATCGAGTATTGAAGCTAATATCTTTTTCGACGCGGTGAGCGGGCGCGGAGTCGGTTTGAGAAGTTTACCGTTCAACTCAATCAACGGCGAGAATTTTGCTGATTTTGTTGCTAATCAACAAGGCAGCGCACAAGGGGTAAGAATAGTTTATTCGCGCCGTTTAAGCAGCCGCTTCAGCACGTCGGCGGGTTATGCGTTCGGAAATGGACAGAAACTTTCAGCCGAAGCCGTCTCGAACCCGGCAAATATCTTTGAAAACGACTTTTTCCAAACTTTCTACGGACAATTTGATGCTGACCTAAAAACAGGAACGCAGGTTAAAACAATCTTTCGCTTGTCGCCGCAAGCAACGATTTTTGCGATTGACCCGTTTGCAGGCAGAATGGCGATTTATGATCCGAGCCTAAGCGTGATAGTTACACAGTCGTTGCCGAACCTGGGATTGCCGATTCGCGCCCAAGCGATGATTGATGCGCGAAATCTTTTCGATTATCAAACGGGCGCAGCTGGCGAAGAAGGAAGTTTAAGATTTAATTCGCAAAGACGCATTTTGCGCGGCGGAATTTTAGTCAGATTTTAGTCCGATTTAAAGTCCAAAACTTAAAATCCAAAGTCAATCGCTTGTTTGGCTTTGGATTTTTTATTTCCGAAATCTCGGATATGAAGCAAAAAACTGAATAAATTTTATGGTATTAAAACTTTGTTTAAACCGCGAGCCTTTGTTTTACGTAAATTTTAACGAAATGAAAACGGAAAACGGTTGGAACGCATTTTGCTTTTGAAAAACTTCTGGTGAAGATTGCCCCAATTTAATGAAAGGGAAAATACTGACAACTTGGAGTTTGATTTGGCTTCTGGCGACGGTTTTATTTGTCGCCGGCGGTGCACTTAACCTTTCCCAACGGGGGAATCATCAACTGCCGCCGACCGACGGCGCTGACTGGACTCAAAAGGCAGATGGAATTTACGCGGAAAAAGTCGCGCCGAATTTAGCAGCTTCGCGGGCGGGAATCGCCGTTGGCGACCGTCTTATCGGAATCTCTTTGGATGAAAAACAATTTGATGAAGTAGTCGCGCCTTCAGATGTGCAGATGTATCTTGAAACGGCGGGCGTGAGCGGCAATCTGACTTATTTTTATCAACGACCTTCTTATTCGTTTACCAACAATTTTTATTACGCCGATTTAAGAAACATCGATACTTTGCCGCGTTGGACGGCTTCGCTGATTTTCCTTTCAATAGTCGGCATAATCTGGCTGGGTGTCGGCATTTTCGTTCTCTTCAAACAAGGAAGCCATTCGCCGTTTGTTCTGCATTTCGCAGCAGTTTGTTTGACGGCGTTTGTTTTCCACGTTTATAAACCGATTGGCTTAGGCGAAGATTTCGATGATGCCATCAGATTGTTGGACGATATGGCTTTTGCCTTTTTCGTACCGCTTTTTCTGCATTTCTGTTTGCGTTATCCGGTCCGAAGCGAAGTTTTCGACGAACCGCGCTGGAAAACTTATCTGCTTTACGTTCCTGCATCATTAATAACAATTGCCAATTTTTTCGTTTCATTAGTTCCACTTTTGCCTTTAGGAAAAAATATTTCATCTGCTCTAGCAAATTTTGTTGATAAATATCAGTTTTTCCCGAATCTTTACTCGATTCTGAATATCCATTTTGTCCTCGGCATATCATTCGGCGCGAGTTTCTTATTGTGGAGATTTCTCAAAAATCGCCAACAGCCCCTTGTGCGTCAGCGAATAAAATGGGCGATGTGGGGAACGATTGTCGCCGTTGCGCCAATTGTTATCTTTCAGATTGCCAAGCGTTTTATTCCTTCGCTAACCGAAGATTATTTAACCGTCGCTTTAACCACTTTGCCACTCGCGTTGATTCCGCTTAGTTTCGGTCATTCGGTCGTGCGTTACCGCCTGATGGACGTTGATGTCGTCGTGCGTCGCGCGCTCGTTTATGCAATGACGACCGTGGCGATTGCGATGATGATTGGCGTGGTAGCTTTGGGATTGGTTTTGCTCGCCGTCGGCGATAATCTTTCAGTTACGGACAAAACGCTTCGCGCTTTGATTGCGATTGTGGCAATGGCGGCTATCGTTCTTCTGTCCGAACCGCTCAAGAGATTTTTACAGGAACGCGCCGAAAGATTTTTCTACGGCGAACGCTATGATTTGCGGCAAGGCTTATTGGATTTCGGCAGAACGTTGTCGGCGACGACCGCGCTCGAACCATTGCTTAATGCTTTGACCGAACGTTTGCGTCAAGTCCTCGATGTCGAAAAAGTGGCCGTTTTTATCGAAGATGAAAATTTGTCTGAACATTACAAAATCGCCAAGTCAATCGGTATCAGCGAAAACTACAAAATGCCGAATGATTTTCGGCAGATGATTCGTCAGAAATCCGCCGAAAAAGGTATTGTTCGCGCCGACGAACTCGAATTGCTCGAAGAAGAATTTATTGACGAAATTCCGCACGAAAAAAGCGAGGCGAAAGGCATTAGAGGGAAAATCGAGAAATTCAGCAGAAATGGAAAAAACATCTATCGCCAAGAATTACATTATTTCGTGCCGTGTGTCGCACGCGGCAAAATGGTCGCCGTTCTCGGTTTAGGACGCGCTTCGGACGGCTCGCTTTTATCGTCGGAGGATTTGGAAATTCTACAAACCGTTTCGGGTTTCGTCGCGGTTGCGGTCGAAAACAGCCTTCTTTATCAAGAGCAGGAAAAACGCGCAGAAGAACTCGAACTCCTCAAAGAATTTAACGAATCAATTGTCGAATCGGTCAATGTCGGATTGATTGCCGTTGACGAAGGCGGACGCATTACGCGTTGTAATTCCACTTTTGAAGCGATGCTCGACATCAGCCGCGAACAAACCATCGGCAAACTTGTCGAAGAGATTTTCGATGAAGGTTTCGCACTCAATCTGGAAAATATCCTTGGCAAATCGCGCTGGCATCTGACGGAAATCCGCAACGCATACAAAATGCTGACGACTAATCGGCAGGGCAAAACTTTGGTTTTAAACGTCGCCGTCGCGCCGCTTCGCTCAATTTCAAACAATCAAACCGGCGCAATCATCGTTTTGGAAAATGTAACGTCGCGCATCAAGCTCGAAGAAACTCTTCAGCAAAGCGAAAAACTCTCATCTATCGGATTGCTTGCCGCCGGTGTCGCGCACGAAGTCAACACGCCTCTGACGGGCGTTTCGAGTTATACGCAGATGCTTCTCGGAATGATTCCTGAAACCGACCCGAAACACGCGCTTCTGCAAAAAGTCCAAAAACAAACCGACCGTGCATCAAACATCGTCGGCAATCTCCTTAATTTTTCGCGCACGGGCAACGCCGCTGAATTCACCGAAATTGACCTTAACAAACTGCTCGACGACACGCTTCAGCTGCTTGAACCGCAACTCAGAAAATCGCAAGTCGAAATTGTCAAAAATTACGCCGAACTTCCGCCGAAGATTTTTGGCAATGCGGGAAAATTGCAGCAGGTTTTCACGAATTTAATCATCAACGCGCGAGACGCGATGTTCGGCGGCGGCGAAATTACCTTGACGACCGATTTTGAAAACGAAGATGAAGTCGTCATCGAAGTAACGGACACGGGAAGCGGCATCGAGCCTGAAAATCTGATTAAAATCTATGACCCGTTTTTCACGACGAAAGGCGTTGGAAGCGGCACAGGCTTAGGTTTGGCAGTTTCTTACGGCATTGTCCAGGAACACGCTGGAACGATTACAGCGACGAGCGAAGTAGGTTTTGGTACGACGTTTCGACTCGTTTTTCCGATGGCTCAAAAACCGCAACTTCAACGCGCCGTCAGCTAAAATGATTTTTCTTCTTTAGCAATGCACAATTTCGTCGGTTTTAATCATCAAATCCTTGCCGCCGAAACCGCTTTTTTATCAGCGATTTCTTCCGCCGCACTTTACGGCAAAGGCATTTTCACAACCATTGCGATTTATAATTCAAAGCCTTTTCTGTGGGAAAAACATTGGCAGAGATTAACCGCAAACTCCCAAAAAATCGGAATATGTTTATCCGAGTTTTCAGAAGAAATCGTTGAAAATCAGCTGAGTGAAATCATAAAAAAAAACAATTTCGCACGCGGACGCGGACGACTTACTTTTTTCGACGAATCGCAAACCTCTCTCTGGCAGACAAACTTAAACCGCAAGACAAATCTTTTGATTCAAACAGGAGATTTTCGCAAAATCAATAATAATCTGCGAGTGACAATTTCGCCTTTTCGCGTTAATTCAACTTCACCGCTCATCGAAATCAAATCCTGCAATTATTTGGAAAATATTCTGTCTTTGGAAGACGCGAAGGTAAAAGGTTTTGATGAAGCAATTCGGCTTAATGAAAAAAATGAGATAGTTTCGGCGTGTCTGGCAAATTTATTTTGGAAGAAAGGCGACAAGATCTTTACGCCGAGTCTTGAAACGGGTTGTTTGAAAGGTACGACGCGTGAGTTTGTTTTAGAAAATTTTATGATCGAAGAAAGAAAAGCGAAACTAATCGAATTAGAAAAAGCCGACGAGATTTTTTTGACTTCAGCGGGAATCGAGGTTGTCAAAGCTGTAGTAGATTTTAATACTGGGAGCGCAGGCATCTTGCCTGCAAAGATTGCGTGAGCAATCTGAAAATATCGGTTGCGCTCAATATTAAATTTCACCCGAATTATTTTTTCGCGCTTTGCAGCGAATAGCAGGCAAGATGCCTGCGCTCCCAGTATTTATTTCATCGGTTTTTGACCGGAATCGGTTTTCGCAAAGTAACCTTGCCGATGTGTGAGTTTAACTTTTTGCTTTGATAATTCAGGATTAGTAAGTTGGATTTCGATTTTGCGGAATGAGCCGTCACGCTTTTGATTTGACGGTTCATAAGCAATCAAATATTGTGAACGCAGTTCAATCTGAATCTGCGTAAATGCTTTACGAAGTTCCGATTCATCACGCGGAAAAAACGCGCGTCCGCCGGTGCGCTCCGATATTTTTTTCATCGCACCTTCATCAACGCCGCCGTAAAACTCATCGCCGACACCGATAGAGTAAATCACTGCTTCGCTTCTCAAAGCGGCTTGCACGGCATCGTCAAATTTTTTGCTTCCGAAAGTATTTACGCCGTCGCTCAGCAAAATTATCGCGCGGCGCGTTTTGTCAGGCGAAGATTTGAGAACTTCCTCCGACGTTACCCAAATCGCATCCCAAATTGCGGTCGAACCCTGCGCCATTTGATTGTCGCCAGAAATTGGCGGAGTTCCGGGAACGACGACTCCGCCGCCGACATAGCCCGAAGGCGGAACAAACTCAACCTTGTCAACCGCGCGCGCGAGCCGCGTAAGGTTGTTCGTCATTCCTTGTTCGAGCGTGGTTTCACCCGTAAATGAAACGATTGAAACTTCATCTTTTGCCGGTCTGATGACCGATTGGAGAAACGCTTTAGCGGCTGATTTTTCCTCCGGCAGAGTGCGTTCCTGCGACGCACTCGTGTCAATTAAAATCGCCAACGAGAGCGGCAAATCAACTTGTCGGGCAAAAGCCGTAATTTCCTGCGGCTGACCGTTTTCGACAATTCTTACGTCCGTTTGTTTCAAATCAGTCAGAAGTCGGCGGTTGCGGTCTTGCGCAGTAAAAAGCACATTTACCGCTTCCGTATCAATTTTGATAACTTCGTCGTCTTCTTCGATTATTTCCGGAGTCGGCGAAACAGTCGGACTCGGCGAAACGCTTTTTTGATTGTTGGTCGCGGGCGGCATTTGTTGAGCATTTGAAAAATTCAAACCAAACAATGCGCCGCCAACAAATATCAAACCGATAATTAAAACCGCCAAATATCTAAAACCCAACATTTTAATTCTCCTAACTAGAAAGCGAAAAATTCTTAATTAATTTAAGAAACTAAATCCTAACTTTTTACTTTTACCTTTTTACGTTTTACTTTAAAGCGTCCCGAACCGCCCGATAACTTTTCTTGGTGCGGATTTTAAAATCACCGTCTTTACTTTTATCGATAAAACGGACTTCGACTTTGCGCTCTCTGCCGTCGTAATTTTGATTTGTCGGACGGTAAGTAATGATATATTGCGAACGAAGTTCTTCGCTGATTTTTTTAAACGCGCGTTCGAGGTCAATCATATCACCGGTGAAAAATGCTTCGCCGCCGGTGTCTTCGCAAAGCTGCGTCAGCAATTTATCGCCTTTATCCTTGACCGTTCCCGAGTCAACGCCCGGGACAGTTCCCAAAAAGCCGGATTTGGTCGAAATGCCGAAAATAGTCGTTTCCGTTCGTTGTGCAATGTCAATCGCGTCTTTCAATTCGGCGCGGCTGAAAGTGTCGTCGCCGTCGGTGATAACGACGATAACTCGTCTGCCGGGCGCGTTTCTCAATTTTTCATCCGAGAATTGCCAAATCGCGTCGTAAAGCGCGGTTTGCGAGCCGACTTTAGTTACCTTGTCAACCGATTTATCAAGCAGGTCGAGTTTATCGGTAAAATCCTGCCGCAAATTTACCTCATTATCAAACGTCATAAACGCGGCTTTGTCTTTGCGAAGGCGCGTTACGGTGTATATGAAATTCTTCGCCGCTTCCTTCGAGAATCTCATTTTTCCCGCCGCTGAAGGTGATGTGTCCATCAGAACACCGACATAAACCGCCGGATTTGTTTTCTCGTCGGTAAAAAACGTCACTTCCTGCTGAACGCCATCCTCGAAAACTGCAAAATCGCCGCGCGTCAAACCAGCGATTAAATTCTTCTTTTTCTTCTTGTCGCTGACCGTCACCGGCAAGCGCACCTCAAAGGTTTTGACCGGACCGGTGTCTTCGCTCACGGGCGGAGTCGGACGCGGTGTTTGCGCTGAACCAATTAAACCTAAAATGGAAAATAAAACTGTTAAACTAAAAAGCCGAAACAAATTTTTCATATCTGATTTTATTGATGTTTTATGAACACTAACGCCAAATTCGATGCCGCTCGGCAAGCGTCTGTTGCCTAAAGTTAAATCAAAAGCATAGCGGCTTCTCACTTTGTAAATTTTATTGAAAGGATTATTCGTCTTTTTGATAAGGACAATGCCGACAATCGTTGCCACAGCAGTAACCGCGCTTTTTGAGAAAATATTCGGTCAAAACCATCAAGCCGTCTTCAAAATAATAATCAATCCCTTCGACGAATTTTTCTGTTTTTGATTCTTCGGTTTTAGTTTTCATTAGAGTAGGAGAAATCAAAATCATTCGTTCGCTCGGTGCAGATGGTTTTGACAATATAACACCAAAAATTCACGATTTCCGTCCGCGCCCAAAATTGGCGAATCAATTACGTCCAAACTTTTCAAGCCGCACGCTTCGGCAAAACGATTTGTTTCCGCAACCACTCGTTCGTGTTTTTCCGTCTCGCGCACGATTCCGCCCGCGCCGACTTCGCCGCGCTCAACTTCAAATTGCGGTTTTATCAAAGTAATTATTCGTCCCGTTTCCTTCAGCAGCGGAACGATTATGGGAAAGATTTTCGTTACCGAAATAAACGAAACGTCCATCACAATTAAGTCAAATTTCTCCGTAAAATCTTGCCGCACGAGATAACGCGCATTAGTATTTTCGCGGACTTCGACTCGCGCGTCGTTCCGCAATTTCCAATCAATCTGATTTGTTCCGGCATCAACCGCGACAACTCGTTTTGCGCCGTTTTGAAGAAGACAATCGGTAAATCCGCCAGTTGACGAGCCGACATCGAGACAAACGTATTCACTCGCAGAAATTTGAAAATCCCGTAATGCTCTTTCGAGTTTCAAACCGCCGCGCCCGACAAATTTGTTTTCCGCTGAATCGTTTTTAATTCTAATTTTTGACCCGCGCGGAAAACTTTCGGAAGGTTTTTCGACACGCTTTTCATTGACCAGAACAACACCAGCCATCACGAGTGCTTGCGCTTTCACAAGCGAATCGGCAAAACCAAATTCAACTAGAAGATTATCAATTCGCTCACTTTTCATAAAATAGTTCCACCGCCAGCAAATTATTTTACTGTTCAATACTGTCTGCCGAAAAATCCGTCAATTCAAACGCTTCCGCCGTGTAATTAATTTGAATCGGGTTGCAGCAAACCTCGCAATCTTCGACGTAATTTTGTTTTTTGACTGACAAATCCAGAATCATCGAAACGGTTTGCCAGCAATACGGGCAAGTGAAAAAATGTTCGGTTTCCATTTAGTATTTCTAATATTTGAGCGGCTTTTCGGTTTCAACTTTTAAGTGCTATTCTGATTTTGAACCGGATCGAAATTTGACTGTAACAAAAATGAACACGGAATTAAAATTGTCTGGATTCGCCCGTTACGCATGGTTCGTTTTAGCGTATAACATCGTCGTCATCCTGTGGGGTGTGGTCGTGCGAGCATCACTGTCGGGCGACGGCTGCGGTCAGTATTGGCTGACCTGCGGCGGCGAAGTCGTGCCGAGCGCACCGCAGTTGAAAACCGTCATCGAATTTTCGCATCGCGTAACGAGCGGTTTAGCATTCATCGCAGTTTTAGTTTTGTTAATCTGGGCGTTTCGCAAATTTGCCAAAGGCGATTTGATGCGAAAAATGGCGTTTGCTTCGTTTGTTTTCATCACGGTTGAGGCACTCGTCGGCGCGGTTTTGGTTTTATTTAAGCTAGTCGCGCTCAATCCTTCAATAATTCGCGCTTTTTCGATGACCGCACATCTTATCAATACTTTTATCTTGTTAGCAGTTTTGACTTTAACAGCGTGGTTTGCCAGCGGCGGCAAACCGCTCTCATTTCGCGGACGCGGCAAAGTTTCATGGCTTTTAGCCGTCGCCGTTTTTGGAATACTGCTCGTCAGCGCGAGTGGTTCATTGGCAGCTTTGAGCAGCACACTTTTTCCTTCGACGACGCTTACCGAAGGCTTGGCAAAAGATTTTTCCGAAACATCGCATATTTTACTTCGTCTGCGCGTCAGCCATCCGATTTTATCCGTTTCAGTCGGCGTTTTTCTGATATTTTTGACCGGCTGGATTAAATCGAAGGCGAAGGAAAGTTTTTGGACAAATCGTTGGGCAAAGGTTTTGACAATTCTTGTCGGCGTTCAATTTCTGTCGGGCGCATTGACGCTTTTAACGCTTGCGCCAATCGTTTTGCAACTCATTCATCTGCTTTTAGCGGACATGGTTTGGATAACTTTTGTGTTGATGTCAGCGAATGTTTTGACGGAAGAGAGTTCTTTTGCAGAAGCAGAATTTCCCGCAAAGGCGCAAACTTCGCTTAGCGAAGTTTGACAGAAATATTTGATAAAAAAGCGAATGTTGAATAATCAATATCCGCTTTTTATTTGGAAAATTTGACGTCTATTGATTAACCGTATTTGCGTTCATATCAACTATATTGGCGTTGACGTTAACAATAGTTGCGGTCGGCACTGGCGGTTTACTACAAAACGTGTAACCCAAAGTCAATAATAAACCGAGCAGCAAAAGCGGCAACATCCATTTGAGCGGTGAATTATCTTCGTCGTCATCAAAATTGTCGTCAATTCGATTTAGCGAAATGCTTGGTCTATCGCCGACGTTTCTCATATCGCTGAAAGTTGCGTTCAAGTTGCTAACATTTCTGACATCTGCGTCCAACGTATCGTATGCGGAAGTTCCAACGCGGTCGAAAGTTTCCGCTGTAGTCGCGCCGGTGACGCCGATTGTTTCGCTCGCGCTCGTCGAATACCCGCTGATTCTTGAAAGCACGTCGCCATTCTCAGGAATAACGCCTTTCGGCGTTAGATTATCAACAATACGCGGAATCAAATAAGCCGATGCCGAAGCTGCGGTTTGGTAATCCGTTCCCGCTCGATTGGCAATTTCGTCGAGCGTGTCGCTTCCCAGAGCCGATTCGAGTTGTTCATTCGACAGCGGCGTATTCGTGCCGGAATTGACCCACGACGAAGCCGTGTCGCCCAAACCAACTTGATTGAATAGCTCCAAAAATCCCGTCAAACCGCCGCGTGTTTCGTCCGTCATCAAAGCCAGCAACGCCGATAATAACGTTCCCGATTTGCCGCCTAAATTAAATTTTTCACCAGCTTCGTTAATGATTGAATCAAACATAGGTATTTTTTCTCCTTTTGATTTGTAAACCTACTTCCCGCTTTCCCGCCATTGTTTCCCAAGTTCAACCGCTTCGTCAAGTTTCCTTTGCAATTCGAGCCGTTTATTTTCGATTTCCGATTCATTAGTGACCGCTCCAACGTGAATTGGCTCACTGATAAAAATCTTCGCCCGCGTGAACGGTTTTGGAATTTGCAAATTATCCCAGTTATTAATCGTCCAAAACCGTTCGGTTTCGACGACAAACGGCATCAACGGATTGCCCGTCTTTTTCGCCAACAAAATCGCGCCTGTTTTGGCGACGTATTTCGGACCCCGCGGTCCGTCAACTGAAAAAGCCATCGGCAAACCTTTCTTCATTAAACGAATCATTTCGACCAATGCGCCGACACCACCACGCGTCGAAGAACCGCGAACCGCGCCGTAACCAAAGCGTTGGATAAATCGGGCAATATATTCGCCGTCGAAACTCTGCGAAGTTATAACGACAATGCCGCGATTGCGGAAAAAATACGTTCCCGCAAAAATTCGATTGTGCCAGAAAGCGTAAATCGGAATTTTTCCGGCGCGTTCTATTTTTTGGAAATTTTCCCATCCTTTCGTTTCATAGCGTATCGTTCTTCCGATAAATTTTATCAACAAATAAAACGCCCAATCTGCCAAGTGAATACCGATTCTCTGCGTGAAAGAATAAGCGGATAAATCGGCTGGCTGGTATGATTTTTCGATTTTTTCCCACATCGGATAGATAATACGGGAGCGTTTGGTTTATAGTATGCAACAAAGGAATTTATTTTATCGTAAATTTGGACGGAAGGCTTTTAGAAAAGTCTGAAATTATTTGAAAATTGGAACTTAAAGAATGCAGAAAAAAATTTTAATTGTTGACGACCACGATGATTTGAGCACGGTTTTGACGGGCGAGTTCAGCGAACTCGGACATCTTATCAAAGTCGCCGAAAGCCGCGACGAAGCCGTCGCTTTTATCAAAGATGAAAAATTTGATTTGATTATCACTGATTTAGACGGGGAACATCTCACAAATAAAGATAACGAAGACGACGAAATAACCTGTCTGCCCGAAGCCGTTCCCGATTCACTAAGCAATATCAAAGCCTTCAAAATTTGCGTCTCCAGTTATAAAAACAACGAATTTACCGAAGACGAGCTGAAAAACTTTATTGAAACGACGCTTAACCACAAAGCGAAATTTGTTGACCAAAAAGAGATTGTTCAAAATCTGCGCGAGAAAATCGAGTTTGAAATTCCGAGCCTAATTTCGCTGATGCACGGCATTCTGGATTATCTAATGAAGCGCGTCGAGAAAATCGGCGTAGTTAATTCGGAAAATTCCAATCTTTTTATCGCTTTGGACGAAGCGTTTGTCAACGCCGTCAAACACGGCAATAAATTCGACGCAACCAAACTCGTGCGCATCACGGCGGAAGTTTCGCCCAAAGAAGCGCGTTTTACCATCGAAGATGAAGGCGAGGGTTTTAACGTTGCGGAAATTCCCGACCCGACAAATGTCGAAAATCTTTTTAAAACATCCGGGCGCGGCGTTTTGATTATTCACAACATAATGGACGAAGTGCGCTATAACGAACGCGGCAATCGCCTTGAGATGATTAAGAAAAGCGAGAACATTTAACGTTTATCATTTGTCATTTATCATTTATCATTGAAATATAAATCCCGAACACAATATTTATCGCGCAAAAATAAAATTGATAAATGTTGATGATAAATGTTAAATGAAAATCACCATCGGACAAATCAATACAACCAACGGCGATATTGAAGGCAATGTCGCCAAAATTTTGCAGGCAATCGAAAAAGCCAAACAAGACGGCTCGGAAATGATTGTTTTTCCCGAAGTCGCCACGCACGGTTACACTTCTTTTGATTGGTTTCTCGACAAAGACATTATTGAAAACGTCGCCGCGCCTTTGCAAAAAATTATTCCTGCCACCGAAAATATCACGGCGATTGTCGGAACAGTCAGGAAAACCGACAACGCGAACGGACGCAGATTATTTAATTCCGCCGCCGTTATTCACAATGGAAAACTTTTGGGATTTGCCGACAAGACTCTTTTGCCGGAATATGACGTTTTTGACGACCCGCGCTATTTCGAGCCGTCGGACGTACGAAAAATGTTTGAAATTGACGGACGAAAAATCGGTGTCGTCGTCTGCGAAGATTTCTGGAACGATAAAACTTTTTGGAAGGAAAGATTATATGACGCTGACCCGGCGGACGAATTAATTATGCAGGGCGCGGATTTAATCGTTGCCCTAAACGCTTCGCCGTTTAACAAAGGCAAAATCAAATTGCGCTGCGAGATGGTCGCGCATCGCGCACGTTTGCAGAAAAAACCGATTATTTTCATTAATCTCGTCGGCGGAAACGACGGCATAATTTTCGATGGCGCGAGTCTGATTGCCGACGAGGAAGGCGATATTATCTTACAAGCAAAAGCGTTTGAAGAATTTATCGAAACGGTTGAACTCGACATTCATAAACCCGACGCTCGCGGAATTACAGGAAATGAATGTGAAACGATTCGACAAGCATTGGTGTTAGGAATCAAAGATTACGCTCGGAAAAATCGTTTTTCAACAGCTGTTCTCGGACTTTCAGGCGGTATTGATTCGGCACTTGTCGCAACTTTAGCTTGCGAAGCATTAGGCGCAAAAAATGTTTTATCGGTGATGATGCCGTCGCCGTTTTCCTCGGAAGGCAGCATAAAACATTCCGAAAACTTGGCGACGAATCTCGGATGTCGGACACGCTTGGAGCCGATTTCCGCCACGTTTGAAGTTCTCTTGAAACAAATGAATTTGCACAAGCCGACGCACGGCGGCGAAAATCTTGCGGCGGAAAATATGCAAAGCCGTTTGCGCGGCGTGATTTTGATGACGATTTCCAACGCCGAAGGTCGGCTTGTTTTGGCGACGGGTAATAAATCCGAACTCGCCGTCGGTTACTGCACGCTCTATGGGGACACGAATGGCGGCTTGGCGGTTTTGGGCGACGTTTTGAAAACGGAAGTCTACAAAATCGCTCGGCACATTAACGAATCGGCGAAACGCGAAATTATACCTACCGCTATTATTGATAAAAAGCCGTCCGCCGAACTCGCGCCGAATCAATTTGACCAAGATTCTTTACCGCCTTACGATTTGATGGACAAAGTTTTGAAAAGATATTTTGAAGATAAACTCTCGCCCGAAGAGATTATCGCCGAAGGAAATGATGCAAAACTCGTTTATGATTTACTCAACAAAGTCGAATCGCCTGCCAACGAGTTCAAACGCCGACAGCTTCCGCCGACGCTGATTATTTCAAAAAACGCTATCGGTATCGGCAGAAGAAGACCTGTAACGCACAAATATCGAAGAAACATGAAAAGTTGAAATTCTTCAAATATTCTGCAAGTAATTTTCAAACGCTTCGTTCTCTTGGAACAAAACGCTTAAAAAGGTGTCTAAAAGAACGGAGGTTTTTTATGTCGAAATTTACGAATCCTTTAAATAATGTCAAAATCGCCAGCCCTTGTTCGGAAGATTGGAATGAAATGATTGGCACGGAAAGAAAACGCTTTTGCGGCGAATGCAAATTGAATGTTTATAATTTGTCGGGAATGTCGCGCAGCGAAGCCGAGAATCTATTACTAAATTCGGAAGGTCGTTTGTGTGTGAGATTTTTCAGACGCGCTGACGGAACTGTTTTGACGACAGATTGTCCGGTCGGTTGGCAAGCAATCAAACAGCGCGTGTCGAAAACGGCGACGGCTTTTGCTTCGCTTCTTTTTGCGGCTTTAAGCGGAATCGGCTTGGCAAACTACTTTGCCAAAGCAAGCGCACAGCCGACAATAGGAGCGATAACACCGAAAATTGAAAATTACACAACGGGCGATATGGCAATTGATGAGATGAATTCAAATTTTGCCGTTCAAGGAAAACCAATCGCAACGATGGGAAACATTACGGTCAAACAAAAAGGCGAGTTTGTCGGGATGCGAGTTGAACCAATCTCCCAACAAAAGAAATTAAATCGAAGATAATTTATCCGACAAATAATTAAAAGATGTGAAGGTTAATCAAGAAATAATAGTCAACCTTCGCATTTTTCGTGATTAGTTTTTTACAAAATAGCCTTGCCGCGCACGAACACGAAGGTTCTGCGGATTGTTCAAGCCGACATCCAGTTTAACGTATTTGTTGTTCGGGAAATCGCTTTCCGAATAATACTGCACTAGATATTGAGCGCGAAGCTCATTGGCAAGCTGCCGGAAAATTGTCACCAACATTTCTCCGTTTTTTCTGAAGTTTTGGGAATTTTGCGATTGGTCTTTAAGATTTGTCGGAAGAAGTTTCGGTAAAAAAGCCGTTCCGCCTGTTTCGCCGGCAAACTTCTGTAAATTCGATTGTCCGAAAACACTGCCTTTGTTTAATTGATACGAGTTCCCGCCAGGATTTATCGAGTAAAATACCGAGTCGGCATTTTGCAAAGTTTGCAAGACTCTGTTTTGTTCGCGGAGGCTGGCATCATTACGGGCTTTAACCGTCAATTGGTAGAGACTTTTCGAGTCAATCGTATCTATTTTTTTGCCTAAACTTTTGTAACCGTTTTGAATTGAATTTCGAATTCTCTCGCTGTTCGTATCTTCGCCGTCGGAGATTACAACCACCACTTTTCGCCTGCCTTGCGGCGCATTCTTTTGAAGAAAATCGGCAGCGGCAAAAACCGAATCATAAAATGCCGTGAACGATTTGGTTGGCTGAATCAATTTTATCGAGGCGGCGGATTTTTCAGCCGTGTCACGCCCTTGAATTAACACCGGATTTGCGCCGATGCTAAAAATTGTCGCGCGGTCTTCCGGACGCATTACTTCCTGCAAAAACTTTGCCGCCGTTTCCTGTTCAAACTGAAACATCGTGTCTGTGCTTGCAGATATGTCAAACAACAAAGCTATTTCCAGCGGAACTTTTTCGGCGTCGGAAACCTGCGCTACTTCCTGCGGTTTATTCTCTTCTAAAATGCGAAAATCCTGCGCTTTAAGACCCGTAACCGGCTGACCGTCTACGTCCAAAACCGAAACCGGAACGACAACAAGGCGCGAATCAACTTTGATTACTTCGCCGTCATCTTCGACGGGCGGCGGTGTCGGTTTAACTTCCTGCGCGTTGACAGAAAAAGCAGAAGCGAAAAGCAATGCGAAAATAATGACAAAATTTGAAAGTTTCACGTTTTTACCTCAGTGAAAAATACCGTATAAAAGTGAAGAATACCGTATAAAGAGAAAAATACCGTAAAAGATACGCGGAAAAATTCTCCGGCGTATCTTTTTACGGTTCGTTTTTTAATAAATTTATTGTGGGTTTTCGTCTTTTCTAACTTCGACGTTTTGGTTCAACCCTTTGCTGACCGTTAATTTAACTTCGACGCGGCGATTTTGTTCGCGTCCTTCACGGGTCGCGTTGTCGGCAATTGCTTGCGCCTCTCCGAAACCGTAAGAAACTCCGATACGGCGAAGCGGAATATTGTGTGTTTCAATCAAATAATCGAGCACGGCTTGAGCGCGGCGGCGGCTCAATTCCTTGTTCTTTTTCGCGTCTCCGTCCGAAGAAGCAAATCCTGTCACTTCGATAAGATAACCTTTCATAGTCAAGGCGGTTTGCGCGAGATTATCAAGATTTTGTTTGCCTTCTGGCGAAAGAACGGCGCTGCCGACTTTAAAGTTGACGGTCTGATTTGTTTGAACAACGTATTCGTCCACTGCCGAGATTCTTTGATTAGTCGCATTGACGCCCGCGATTGCAGCATCAGCCGTATCTTGAGCAGCTTTTGCACCGCCGCGTGCGGCATTGGAAATCGCCATTAATTCATCAATCTGACCAGAAACGCGCTGAGCGTTTTGTTCGGCTTGCGTCAGCCGGTCTTCAGCCGGAGCAACGCGACTTTCAATCGAGCGGGCAACTGCCAAATCGTCTTTACCAAAACGAACCTTCTCAGCCGTCAAGCCACCTGAATTATCGCCGCGACCTTCAACTTCTAAGTTTAAACCGCGAACAATATTGTTTGCAGGAATTGTGTTTCCACCACCGAAAAATCCACCTTTGGTTTTGATGCTAGCGCCGGAGCCTAACATAACTTTTGTATCTACTCCGACAGCATCACGTACTGTAAAACCGGTATCGTCTTGCGCGACCACCACACCTTTAATTTTGTATTTTTGTCCACTGGTTAAGTTGCGAGTTTGCGCATTTTGAGCAAAAACGCCGACTACGCCTATCATTAAAGCTAAAAGCAACGCTGGAATTTTTTTCAACATATTTGAACTCCTTTAAAAATTATTTTTTTGAGAACATCTGATTATGACGTTCATTGAACGGGTCAGGTTGTCGAACCCTTTAAAGTTTTTGTTTTGAATTAAAAAATCTTTCTAAAAACCGTTTGAGAGATTTTTCGGTAGAAACAACAAGTGAAAACTCATAACAATTATTGTGCCAGAGGAGATATTTGCCTACGCAAATTATTTAACCAAAAGCAAATATAGAGATTTAAGCAATTGTTCTTTTTGTTGAACGAGGAATGATTGTTTTATTAGCGTACACGGCGGATGTGAATAACTGTCTGCTATCAATTCGGTATTGATAGAAAATGAGACGGACGCATTTTACAAAGCAAACTGCATCGTTTCCAGATATTCCTTCATATACGACAAAAATTTCTCGGCGTCCGCACCGTCAACGATCCGGTGATCATAAGTTAAAGCGAAATATGCCATCGAGCGGATTGCGATGTAATCGTCGCCATCAGGACTGGTTAAAACTTTCGGACGTTTTTCGATTACGCCAACGCAAAGAATCGCAACCTGCGGCTGATTGATAATTGGCGTTCCGAAAAGACCGCCGAAAACGCCAGGATTGGTAATTGTAAATGTTCCGCCTTGAACTTCGTCCGGGTTTAGCTTTTTCGTTCGCGCGCGGTCAGCCAAATCATTTGCCGTTAAAGCCAGACCGGAAAGCGAAAGCGTGTCGGCTCGTTTAATAACCGGAACAATCAAGCCCCAATCCAAAGCGACAGCCATTCCCAGATTTACATCGCCTTTGTAAACGATTTGCTCGCCGGAAACTTGCGAATTAACAATCGGGAATTTTCGCAAAGCGTTAGTCACGGCTTGAAAAATAAACGGCATAAACGATAATTTTGTGCCGTAGCGCGTTTGAAATTCCGCTTTATTTTTCTCGCGGAACTTCGCCACATTCGTCATATCAATTTCATACACGCTCGTCACGTGCGCCGAAGTTTGTTTCGAGAACGTCATATGTTCGGCGATTTTCTTTCGCATCACCGACATCGGCTCGGTTCGGTCGCCGACTGACGAAACGACTTGCGGGGCAGATTGAGTTTGTACTTGCGGGGCAATTTGCGGAACGCTCGGCGCGGAAACGGTTCGCGCCGTCGCCGTTTTGACGAGCAAATCTTGCGGACGCAAAGCAGCGCCCGATTCGATAAAATTTAAAATATCTTTTTTCGTCACGCGCCCGCTCATTCCGGAACCTTCAATCCGCGAAATATCAACGCCGTGTTCCTTGGCGATATTGCGGACAAGCGGGCTGGATTTTGTTCTTCGTAAATCTTCCACGCTTACTTGCCCGTTAGTTTTCTGTCCGTTGGAAGATTTCTGTGCGTCTTCGATAGCGTCGGGTCGCCCGTAATCATAGCTTCTGCCTTCGACTTCCCTAATCTCTTCTTTCTGCGCGACGGCTTGCGTTTCAGCGGACTGCAATCCGCCCGCCGATGCAGACGATTCTGACATCGCTGCTTGCGTTGAAGGAACGTCGGTTGACATCGCTTCGGCGGTTGAATCAATGGCTTTCTGCTGACTTTCGACTCTCGACTCTCGACTCTCGACTCTCGACTCTGAACTCTGAGCCGTTCCCGCGCCATTTTCGCTTCCGATTACGGCGACGACCGCGCCGACTTCCACCGTTTCGCCTTCCGAGGCGCGAATTTCAAGTAGAACGCCGCCTGCCGAAGCAGGAACTTCCGCGTCAACTTTATCAGTAGAAATTTCCAGTAAAGGCTCATCGCGTTCGATCTTATCGCCGACCGCTTTTAGCCATTTTGAAATTGTGCCTTCCGTAATAGATTCGCCCATCTGCGGCATTACAATTTCGGTTGTTTCGCTCGCCGACGAATTTGAGGTTGCAACGGGCGGATTTATTTGTTCGTCTTTTGAAGCCGAATTTCCCACATCAACCGAAGCCGTTGTCGCTTGTGATTTTTCCGCAACCGATTCGTCCTTGATTTCTTCGGCGACCGCTTGCACTTCTTCAACTTGCGGCGGTTCTGACTGATTGCCGACTGCCGACTGCCGACTGCTCACTGAACTCTCACCTTCTTCACCCAAAATTCCAACTGCCGTTCCAACTTCGACGGTTTCGCCTTCCTGATGGCGAATTTCCAAAAGGGTTCCCGCCGACGGACTCGGAACTTCAGCATCAACTTTGTCGGTTGAAATTTCAAGGAGCGGTTCGTCGCGCTCGATTTTATCGCCGACCGCTTTCAGCCATTTTGAAATAGTTCCCTCGGTAATGGATTCGCCCATTTGCGGCATCACGACTTCTACGCTCATAAAATCTCCGTGTCTTAAATAACGATTGAAAAAATGTATAAAATAACTGTCAATAGAATACAAGAAAATGTTTGATTAGAAAACAGAAGCGAAAAACAAAACGATTATTTAACTCCAAAACCGCTTTCTACTTTAAGGACGCAGATTTTCCGTCAACAACAAATTTTTATTGTTCACATTTATTGTTCACAGGCGAATCTTGACCGACCGCACAAACTCTAATTATTCGCTAATCCAACGCGCCACCAAAAATGCTGTGGCGGCAGCCACACTGCCAATCAAGCACGTCTGAATCGCACTTTTCAGCGGCTTCGTTCCCGTGAAAGTTCCTTTGATATAACCGAATACAAACAGCGCAATAACCGTTATGACAACCGACCAGAGCAACGCCGTGTGTATCTCGTCAAATAAAATATAGGGCAAAAGCGGAATCAAGCCGCCGAAAATATACGCGCCGCCGATAGTTCCGCCGCTTTGCAGAGCGCGTTTCGGGTTCGGCTTTTCCAAACCCAATTCAAACCGCATCATAAAATCGGCAAAATCTTTCGGACGCGCAGCGAGCGATTCGACAATCGGCGTGCTTTCCGCGTGCGTCAAACCGTAATTTTCGAGAATTTCCACTACTTCGTCCTTTTCGTGTTCGAGCATCTGATCAATTTCATACAATTCGCGCTCGTATTCGCTGTCGTAATGCTCAACATCGGATTTTCCCGCCAGATAACCGCCCAAGCCCATCGCAATCGAACCGGCGACGATTTCAGCAAAGCCCGCCGTGACAATTATCGAAGTCGAAGAAACCGCGCCCGAAAGTCCCGCAGCGAGCGCAAACGGAACGGTCAAACCGTCCGCCATTCCGATAACCACATCGCGCACGATTTCGCCCGATGTAAAATGTTTTTCCACATGCGGCGTTTGCGGCATTTTAATTTTTCTCCATCTCTATAATCTGTCTATCTTGCAAGCGGCTGAAAATAATTAAGGAAAGAATCGAACCCGTAAGACACATAAACATATCGGTCTGCGTATCCCAAACATAACCTTGCGTCCCCAAAAACGCTTCCGCCGAATCACCCGTCGCTACTGCGACCCACCATTCGACGAATTCGTAAAAAGCCGAAAACGCAAGCGGAACAGCGACCGCTAAGAATAAAGTCCACCATTTGCCGTTGATGATATTTTGACGAATGAAAACTTCACGTGCAATGAGCGCGGGCGAAAATCCCTGCATAAAGTGTCCGACTTTATCATAGTTATTCCGTGTCCAACCGAATACTTCCTTGAAATAATCGAACAAAGGCATTTCCGCATAAGTATACTTTCCACCGACAATTAAAATTATGCAGTGAAACCAGACGATAAAATAAACGAGGTTGGTGAAACGAAATCGTTTGTAAAAAAACGCGAAAATACCGACGGCAAGCAGCGCAGGCAAAACTTCCAGAAACCACGTAAAATAATCGTGCGGTTTTATCGCCGACCAGACGAGAATCAAAAACAAGCTGACAAGCAAAAAGATGTGAAATTTGCCGACGGATTTTTTTTCTGACATTTGCATGGAAAAGGGCTGAATTAAGTTTGAAAACAAAAACCTATCGAATTATGAAGTAACGAATTACGATTTACAATCAAAAAGTTTTGAATTTTATGTCAATTATTAAAATTGAATTAACGGTTAACGCGCCCGTTGATAGAGTGTTCGATTTGGCGCGGTGCATTGATTTACATGAAGCGACGATGTCAAAGCACAAGGAAAAAGCGATTGGCGGCGTAACGAAAGGCTTGATTGGAATGGGCGAAAGCGTAACTTGGGAAGCGACGCATTTCGGCATCAAGCAAAAATTAACTTCAAAAATAACTGCGTTTGAACGTCCGAAACATTTCCGCGATTCGATGGTCAAAGGCGCATTCGCACGATTCGACCACGACCATTTCTTTGAACAAAGCGGCGAACAAACTTTAATGAAAGACGTTTTTGATTACGACCCGCCGATTGGAATATTGGGGAAATTTGCCGATGCTTTATTTTTGGAAAAATATATGCGGAAGATGTTGGCTGAAAGAAATCAGATTATAAAAACGATTGCCGAAAGCGACGATTGGCGAAAGTTTTTAAATGGAACGCCGTCATCTTGACGGCAAAATTTTGCCAGCAAGATGCTGGCGTTCCACAGTTAAATTATCTCAAGCAAATTTTTCAACTCCTCCGGCAGTGGCGCGTAAAATTCCATTCGCTCCAAAGTTTGCGGATGCGTAAAACTCAAGCGTTCGGCGTGAAGAAAAAAGCGGTTTAACTCTACGATAGCTTGGCGGATTTTTATGTCTTTGACAGTTTTATCGCGCCCGCTGTTGTAAGTTTCGTCGCCGACAACCGGATGATTGATTGACATTAGATGAACGCGAATCTGGTGCGTTCTGCCGGTTTTAATCTCGACGTTGAGCAGCGTAAATTTCTCGAATATTTTCCGCACTTTCCACAAAGACAGCGCGTTCCGTCCGTGCCTTCTGATTGCCATTTTCGTTCGATTATGTTTTTCGCGGGCAATCGGCGCATCAATCGTTCCAGCCTTTTCCGCAACCGCACCGTGAACCAGCGCGACGTAGCTTTTAAAAACTTCACGGTTGCGAAACTGTTCGCTCAAATGCTCGTGGATTTCTTCCGTCTTCGCCACAACAATCAAACCCGACGTATCTTTGTCGAGCCGATGAACGATTCCGATTTTGGATTTTAGATTTTGAATTTTGGATTTTTCATCTAAATTGTCTTCAATCTTGAATCCTAAATCTTGAATCTTAAACCTGTGTGCAATCGCGTTGGCGAGCGTTCCGCTTGAAATGCCCGCGCCCGGATGCACAACCATTCCTGATGGTTTGTTGATGACAGCAAGCGATTTGTCTTCGTAAATTATCTCGAGCGGAATGTCTTCGGGTTCAAAAATTTCGGCGGGAAGTTCGGTTAACTCGATTTCGATGACATCATCGGCGCGGAGTTTATAAGAAGATTTTGCTTGCGTTTGATTAACAGAAACATCGCCGTCGTCAATCAGCCGCTGCAGACGCGAACGACTCCAGCTTTCAATTTTCTCGACCAAAAAAGCGTCCAAGCGTTTGCCTAAATCAACCGATGAAGGATGAAGGATGAAGGATGAATTTTCTCCAACATCTTGAAATTCAATATTATTCATATTGACTTTAGAATTTGGACTTTTGTCAGACGGTAAATCATAAAACAAACTGCGCCGACGGCGACAATTAAACTAATGATTTGCGAAGTCGAAAGACCGCTTAAAGTCGTCAGTCCAAACAAATCGCCGCGCGGATCGTCTCGGAAAAACTCAATCGTAAAACGTATAATCGAGTAAAGAATCATATAGCCGATGAGAATTTGTCCGTCGAAGCGTTTGTGCCGGTGAAGATAAAATAATACGGCGAAAACGATGAGCATTGCAAAAGATTCATACAGCTGCGTCGGGTGAAGATGCAGCGCGCCGCCCGCCGCGTCAACAATCGGAACGCCCGTGTTTTCGTGTCCGAGTTCGGTAAAATGCACGCCCCAAAATAAATCCGTCGGCTTGCCCCAGCAACAGCCTGCCGAAAAGCAACCTTGCCGGCCGAAAAATTGCCCCAAAGCAACGCCGGGCGCGAAAGCATCGGCGACTTTCCAAAACGGAAGTTTGTAATAGCGAATTAGAAAAACGAGCGCGAAAAATCCGCCGAGAAATCCGCCGTAAAAAACTCCGCCGGAGCGCAAGAAATCAAGCGAGAAAAAATTAACTCCCTCTTCGGTGAATAGCATTAAAATCTTCGAGCCGATAAGTCCGCCGATAATCGTCCACAAGCCCAAATCGTAAATCCGTTCGCGCGGCAAACCATCGCGGACGGCTAATCTTGAGGCGACAAATAAAGCGAGCAGTAACCCGAGGGCGAGAAGAACGCCGTAAGTATTGATGGGGAAACTGCCGATGCGGAAAAGTTCTGGATACATTATCTTTATTGGTTGTTAGTTATAAATTATAGGTTGGATTTATTCTAAATCGGCAAATCTTCCGCATTTAACAATTATGGATTTATTTCAGCCTTCTTCAAATTCTTCCGTTTCAAATGTTAATTCAACGCGGTCGTAAATCTCGCTTAAATTCAATTCACAATCTATCGTTTCGATTTTCAAAAAATCGTCTATCGCGCCGTAACTTTGATACAGCCATTTGTCGTCTGTCTGTTTGAAAAAATGTTCGATAAAAGGTTTGTCCTGCGAAACGAGAATGTAATCGGTCAAAGTTTCGTTGCCGATTCGACATTTTTGAAACTTCGTCGTACGGTCGTATTCGGCGGTCGAAGGCGAGAGAACTTCAAAGATAACCTGCGGATTCGTGAGAACGTCTTTTTTTCGGTCGTGAAAAAGCGGTTCGCCGCAGACAATCGTCAAATCCGGGTAAGCGAAAAGACTCGCGCTCGATGTGCGGACTTTCATATTCGGCGAAAGCGGTTCGCATCGTTTGCCTTTCAGAGAGTTCCCAACTTCACGCGCCAAATTCATACAAATTCGGCTGTGCAGGAGACTCTCGCCAGCCATCGCGTAAATCTCGCCGTCGAGAAATTCGTGGCGCGTGTCGGCTTCGCGCTCGAAAGTTAAATAATCTTCAGGCGTAGAAAGCCTTTCGACTTTTAGTTTGGCAAGTCCCATAAATTATTCGCCCGCCGTCTGTGCCAATGCTTTGCCGACCTGGACACGCGCTGGACGAAGCAATTTATCGCCGAACTTGTAACCGCGAGAGTATTCAGCCGTAATGCGTCCATCATCATCCGCCTTAGTTTCAACCATATCAATCGCTTCGTGCAGTTCGGGGTTAAACTCCGCGCCAATTGAAGGAACAGCTTCCACGCCGACATTCATCAATGCTTGCTCAAACGAACGCGCCGTGCCTTTCACGCCTTCAAGCAAATGCTCAAAAGAAGAATCCTTTTCGCTCGCGCTAATCGCCAAATTCAGGTTGTCCAGAACCGGCAGCAGCGTCGTCAAAAAATTAAACTGTCCTTGCTTGGCGCGGTCTTCCAGAGTTTTCATCAAACGCTGGCGCATCTCGGCAGTTTCGCGTTCCATCTGCGTTTTTATCTCGTCGAATTTTGCCTGCACGCCGACGAGTTTTGCTTCGGCTGATTCGCGTCTAGTGCGCTCGTCTGTTAATTCTTTTTCCAATTTGACAACCTCGGGCGATTTTACCTTCTCGACCGTTTCATTGTCTTTAACATTAACTTTTACTCGTTCACCTTCTTTATTAAAACGGCGTTTGTCGTTCGCAAAAACTTCTTCCACTACACCGTCAATCATTTCTTCGTCGTTAAAATCTTGTTCGTTATCCATCTTTTTTTTATTAAACCAACTCATAAATTTGATAAATGCTCGTCTTCTAAAGCATCTAGTTTAACAAACCATTTATCACAAGGAAAATTTAGCCACGAACAAACAGGCACGAAAAATATTCTTGTTTTAATTTCCTGAATTTTCGTGTTTGCTCGTGGCTAAAATATTACGCCGCCGCCGTCGCCGTTTCGGGCTTAAATTTCATCGCCTCGTTTTCCGCCGAAACTCGAACGGTTTGTCCGGTTCCGATTTCGCCGTTTAATAATTTAACGGCAAGCGGATTTTGAATCAGCGATTGAATCGCGCGTTTAAGCGGTCTCGCGCCGAAAGTCGGGTCGTAACCTTCTTTGACGAGCAGTTCTTTTGCCGAATCTTCCAGAACAATTGAAATTCCGCGGTCGGCAAGATTTTTACGCAATCGTTCGAGTTGAACGTCAATTATCTGCGCAATGTGTTCTTTTCCAAGTTGTTTGAAAACAACAATGTCGTCAACCCGATTCAAAAATTCGGGCTTAAAGTGATTTCGTAAAATGTCCAAAACCATTTCTTTCACCGGCGTGTCAACCAATGCAGAAGCCTGAATTTCACGCGAACCCAAATTCGAGGTCATAATTAGCACTGTGTTTTTAAAATCAACCGTTCTGCCTTTGGAATCGGTTAAGCGTCCATCATCGAGAATTTGCAGTAAAACATTAAATACATCAGGATGCGCTTTTTCGATTTCATCAAACAATACAACCGAATACGGACGACGGCGCACGGCTTCGGTCAATTGTCCGCCTTCGTCGTAACCGACATATCCGGGCGGCGCGCCAATCATTCTGGCAACCGCGTGTTTTTCCATATATTCGGACATATCGAGCCGCACCATCGCGCGTTCATCATCAAACAGAAATTCGGCTAACGCTTTCGCCGTTTCGGTTTTACCAACGCCAGTCGGACCTAAAAATATAAACGAACCGACCGGACGATTCGGGTCTTGCAAACCTGCGCGAGCGCGGCGCACCGCATTGGCAACTGCAATCAGACCTTCGTCCTGCCCAACAACTCGGCGGCGCAAACCTTCTTCCATCGTTACAAGTTTCTGCATTTCGCCTTCGAGCATTTTCGATACGGGAACGCCCGTCCATTTCGCCACGACTTCCGCGACATCTTCTTCGTCAACTTCTTCCTTGAGCATTACGCCGTCGGTTTGCAATTCCGAAAGCCGCGCTTGCTCGTCGGCAAGTTGCTTTTCGAGCGTCGGAATTTCTCCGTATTGCAACTCGGCAGCACGGTTTAAATCGCTCGCATTTCTCGCTTGGTCAAGTTGTAATTTAGCTTCTTCGAGTTTTTCCTTTGCCCCGCGCATCTTTTCGATTTCGTCTTTCTCCGATTGCCATTTCGCCTTCATCGCTCCAGCTTTTTCCTGCAAATCGGCGATGCGCTTTTCAATATCGCCCAAACGCGATTTTGATTTTTCGTCGGTTTCACGCGAAAGAGCTTGCTTTTCGATTTCAAGCTGCAGAATCTCACGCTCCAAAACATCAATTTCCTGCGGCAAAGAATCAATTTCAATCCGCAATTTTGACGCGGCTTCGTCAATCAAATCAATCGCTTTGTCGGGCAAAAATCGGTCTGTAATATAACGATTCGATAAAGTTGCCGCCGCCACAATCGCCGAATCTTTAATCCGAACGCCGTGATGAACTTCATATTTTTCTTTCAGCCCGCGCAAGATAGCAATCGTATCTTCAACATTCGGTTCACCGACATAAACCTGCTGAAAACGCCGCTCCAAAGCCTTGTCCTTTTCGATGTATTTTTGAAATTCGTTGAGCGTCGTCGCACCGACACAGCGCAATAATCCACGCGCCAACGCCGGTTTGAGCATATTCGATGCGTCAATCGCGCCTTCTGACGCGCCCGCGCCGACGAGCGTGTGTAGTTCGTCAATAAATAAAATTATTTGTCCGTCGCTCTTTTCAATCTCTTTTAGAACCGCTTTCAGACGGTCTTCAAACTCGCCGCGATATTTCGCACCCGCTAGCATCGAACCCAAATCTAAGCCGACAAGTTTTTTGTTTTTCAAAGTTTCCGGCACATCGCCCGAAACAATTCTCTGTGCAAGTCCTTCGACAATCGCCGTTTTCCCAACGCCCGGCTCACCGATTAAAACCGGATTGTTTTTCGTTCGACGCGATAAAACTTGGATTGTTCTTCTTATTTCGTCGTCGCGCCCAATCACCGGGTCGAGTTTTCCTTTTCTCGCTCGCTCGGTCAAATCAAGTGCATATTTCTCTAGTGCTTGAAAATTTTCTTCGGCGTTCTGGTCGGTTATCCGCGAACCGCCGCGCATCTCAGCGACAACTTTTTCGACATCTTCCTTCGTTACGCCGTTCGAGCGCAGAATGCGTCCCGCGTCGCCGTCTTTTTCCTCACTAATAACAAGTAAAAGATGCTCGGTCGAAACATATTCATCCTGCATCGTTTCGGCTTGTTTCAGCGCGTTTTGAAAAACCGTGTTGAAGCGCGAACTGAAATACTGTTGCCCGCCGGAAACCTTCGGAAATCTAGCAATCGCCGCCTGCACGTCCGTTAAAATAGTGTTGGCGTTCGCGCCGAGTTTCCCAAGAATCGGGCGCAAAGTTCCTTCTTTCTGCTCAAGCATCGAAACGAGAAGATGTTCCGGTTCCACTTGTTGATTTTGATTTTTTTCGGCAATCCCAATTGCCTCTTGTACGGCTTCCTGTCCGCGAATTGTAAATCTATCGAATCTCATTGTTTTTAGCGATGAATAATGAAGGTGAATGGCGAATTTAAATTCGCCATTCACCTTCATTATTAAAAATTAAAATTAGCCGTTTGCCGTATTGGTTTTTTCACTCTGTTGCGCTTTTGCGTCAATCGTTTTGGTTTGTGCGTTTTTACCGCTGCTTGCTTTGATTTCAATGCGGTGCGGTTTAGCTTCCTCGCGTTTCGCTAAAGTTAAACGCAGCACGCCGTTTTCAAATTCGGCATTGGCATTTTCGCTCGAAACCGTCGGCGGTAATGTAAATGAACGGGTGAACGAGCCATACGAACGCTCAACACGGTGGAAATTATCGCTTTCGTCTTTTTTCTCAAAGCGACGCTCGCCGTGCAAAGTCAGAACATTGTTCTCAATCGAAATGTTCACATCCTCAGCAGTCATTCCCGGCAATTCCGCTTCAAGAACGATTTGGTCTTTGTTCTCAAAAATATCCACGCTCGGCGACCACGCGCCGCGCATAATTTCATCTTGGCTGCCGCGTGAAAATGTTCCGCTGAAAAGACGGTTCATTTCATCCTGCAAACTCTTCAAATCACGAAACGGGTCATATTTTACTACGTTCATTTTTCTAACCTCCAAAAATTTGTTTAGTAGACATTATTGGAAATAAAAACCAGAAGAAACGCTGCCCGCGAAAAACGCCAATTACACTATCATTAAAGCAAAAAGATTGAGCTTTATCTTCGATTTTCCTTTTTTCGCCTATTTCGCGCTTTTCGCGGGCAAATATTTCTTATTTCCGATAATGTCTAGTTTAATATAACTAAGTTTATTATGTCGCTTAGTCTGAAACAATAATAAAATATGAGTGCGTTCTTGTCAAGTCTTATGCGAGAAAAATTTTATTTAATATTTGTAAATTTTTTCTTAATTTTAGATGCGCTTTGTATTTTTGTTAGGTATATTTACTCTCGTCCAATCTTTTAAATAACCAAAATGAAAATCTTTCGTGAAATTTTATCTCCGTTAATAGCGGTCGTTGCGGCTTTCGCTGTCGGCGGTATCATCGTCGCGTTGATTGGCGACAATCCGTTTGAAACTTTCGGTTTGCTGCTCGGCAATTCTTTCGGTTCGCTCAGAGACATCGGCTATATGCTTTTTTACGCTACGCCGTTGATTTTCACCGGCTTGGCGGTTGCGGTTGCGTTTCGTTGCGGTTTGCTAAACATCGGCGCGGAGGGTCAACTTTACGTCGCGGCGTTTGCAACGGCGTGGGTCGGCATTAAATTCGGCGGAACGGTGGTTAATGTTTTCGGCAAAGACGTTGATTACTCTTGGACGAGTTTGCCCGCCGTATTGCTCGTGCCGCTGTGTATGTTGACGGCGGTTGTCGCAGGCGGAATTTGGGGCGCAATTCCCGGAATTTTAAAAGCGAAATTCGGCTCACACGAAGTTATCAATACGATAATGCTCAATTTTATCGCCATTGCTCTGGTCAGTTATTTCACTCAATATCATTTCAAAGTTCCGGGCGACGCGATCTTGCAGACCGCGCCGATTGGCGAAGCCGCGCACATTCCGCGAATTAGCCAATTCATTCCCGGAATGCCCGAATTCGTGCCTTTGAGCGTGGCGTTTCTGCTGGCGATTCTGATGTGCATTCTCGTCTATATTTTTCTTTGGAAAACAAAATGGGGCTTTGAGCTTCGCGCTGTCGGCGCAAATCCGAGCGCGGCGGAATACGGCGGAATCTCGCCGAAAAAACAAATCATTATTGCGATGACGATTTCCGGCGGACTCGCTGGAATGGTCGCCATCGGCGAAGTTTTGGGTTATCGCCACTTGTATTACGACGGATTCTCGCCCGAATGGGGATTTCTTGGAATTGCCGTCGCGCTTCTCGGCAGAAACCATCCGCTCGGCGTTTTTCTCGCGGCGATATTTTTTGCGATTCTCCAACGCGGAGGAATTTTCGTTGACGCATTTACCGAATATGTTTCCAAAGATTTGGTCGAAGTTCTGCAAGCGGTCGTGATTTTGTTTGTGGCTTCTCTACAAAGATTTTCTAAACGATAAAATGAGCGAAATATTTACCATAGCACTTTTATTTTCTACCATCCGTTTTGCCACGCCGTTGATTTTCGCCGCGCTCGGCGGTATGTTTTCCGAGCGTTCGGGCGTTATCAACATCGCGCTTGAAGGCTTGATGTTGGCGGGCGCGTTCACGGCGGCGGTTATCACCTTTGAGACAGGCAATCCGTTTCTCGGTTTGTTGTGCGGAATGATTGCAGGCGCGGTTTTAGCTCTCGTTTATGCGGTTGCCTGTATCAAATTTGAAGCCGACCAGGTTGTTGCGGGTTTCGGCATCAATATTCTGATGCTCGGCTTGCCCGCGCTTTTGTCGGGCGCGATGTATGATTCTGCCGGCTCGACCGAGCAAATCGCCAAAGCCGATTTACTGCCCGAATTTTTCGGCATCAACATCGCATCCTTTTTAGCTTTTTTGCTTGTTCCCGTTTGCTGGTATGTGCTTTATAAAACGCCGTTTGGTCTGCGGCTTCGCGCCACGGGTGAAAATCCGGCGGCGGCGGACGCGGCGGGCGTGAGCGTGAACAAATTAAGATATACCGCCGTTGTTTTAAGCGGCGTTTTGGCGGCAGCAGGCGGCGCGTATCTGTCTATCGGACAATCTTCTCTGTTCACGCGCGGAATGACGGCGGGGCGCGGATTCATCGCGCTGGCTGCGCTTATCTTAGCGAAATGGCGACCTGTTCAAGTGCTTCTCGCGTGTCTGTTTTTTGGTTTTACGGAAGCTCTGACGATTCCGCTTGCCAATATCAAAACGGCTTCGGGCGAAAATGTTCCCGTCCAATTTATTCAAATTATTCCATATGTTTTGACGATTATCGTTCTTGCGGGCTTCATCGGTTTATCGCGTGCGCCGAAAGCACTTGGAATTCCGTATCGAAAGGAGAAGTAATTCAGCTACAAGTATATCCGGATAGAACAGACGGATTAAAATTTTCAGCCGTCTGTGGTAATCTGTGTTTCCTTTTATTATGAGTTACGAAAAAGCGGTTGAAGCCGCCGAATTTATCAAATCGAAATACAATAAGGAAATAAAAATTGCTGTCGTTCTAGGAAGCGGCTTGGGCGCGTTTGCTGATGAAGTCGAAAATGCCGTAAAAATTCCATATGAAGAGATTCCGAATTTTGCGCAGTCAACCGTCGAAGGACACGCAGGCAGGTTAATTCTCGGTGAAGTCGAAGGTGTTTCCGTCGCAGTCCAACAAGGGCGTTTTCATTATTACGAAGGCTACGGCATTGAACAAGTCGTTTTTCCCGTTCGTATGCTCGGCTTACTCGGCGTAAAGTCTTTGATTCTGACCAACGCGGCGGGAAGCGTTAATACTGATTTCAAACAAGGTTCGCTGATGCTTATCCGCGACCACATAAATTTGATGGGAATCAATCCTCTGCGCGGCGAAAATGATGAAAGATTCGGCGTGAGATTTCCCGATATGACGGAAGTTTATTCGCTCGAATATCAAGAAATCGTCATCGCCGAAGCGAAAAAGATGGCGCAGGAAAAAGCCGTTCGGCGAGAAATCGAAACAGGTAAAAAACAAACGATTAATTATTTTCTGCGGCGCGGAGTATATTGCGGTCTTTCCGGTCCGAGCTATGAAACACCCGCCGAAATTCGTCTGCTCAGATTGCTTGGGACTGATGCAGTCGGGATGTCAACCGTCCCGGAAGCGATTACGGCGCGGCACACGGGAATGAACGTTATCGGAATTTCCTGCATTACAAATATGGCGGCGGGCATCAGCGGCGACGTAATTCATCACGAGGAAGTAATGGAAATAGGCGCGAAAGTTGCGGCTACTTTCAAAGAATTGTTGAGGAGAGTTGTTTTGAGAATTGGTTTTTAGTTTTTAGTTTTTGGTTTTTGGTTTTTGGTTTTTAGAAAATTATGAAAACGAAATTTGAAAATTTAAGAGTTTATCAAATGTCTGAAACTCTCGCGGATGAAATTTGGGAAATTGTTGTTGGCTGGAACAATTTAGCTAAAGACACTTTGGGCAAACAAATAATTCGTTCTGCCGATTCTGTTGGGGCAAACATCGCCGAGGGCGAAGGGCGAGGCACACATTTGGACAATAAGCGTTTCGTGCGAATTGCACGCGGCTCGCTTCAAGAAACACAACATTGGCTACGTCGCGCTTATAAAAGAAATCTGTTGACCAAAGAACAAATTGAAAAACTCAAACCCTTAATAGAAAACCTTTTGCCGTCCTTAAATGCTTACTTACGCTCAATCGGCAAAACCGAAGGGCTAAAAACTAAAAACTAAAAACCAAAAGCTATGATTATAGGAATATGCGGCGGAACAGGTTCGGGAAAAACGACGATTGCTCGGAAGGTAATCGAATCGGTCAATCATCAAAATATAGTTCTTCTTGAGCAGGATTCCTATTACCGCAACCTTGAAGATATGCCGCTCGACGCGCGGCGGCAGACGAATTTCGACCATCCCGATTCGATTGACAGCGAAATGATGGTCAATCATTTGAAGTGTTTGAAAGACGGACTCGCCGTCGAGATGCCGGTTTACGATTTCAAAACTCACACCAGACGACGCCAAACCGAACACATCGAACCGAAGACGATCGTCATTGTCGAAGGCATTTTGATTTTTTCCGATTCGCGCGTTTCAAATTTACTCGATGTCAAAGTTTTCGTTGACACGCCCGATGACATTCGTTTTATACGCCGTCTGCAGCGAGACATCAGCGAGCGCGGACGCACGACGGAATCGGTCATCGCGCAGTATTATTCGACTGTCCGCCCAATGCACTTCGAGTTTGTCGAGCCGTCGAAACGCCACGCCGATTTGATAATTCCCGAAGGCGGCAATCCTGAAATCGGAGTCGAATTTCTGTGCGGACTAATCCGCGAAAAACTTCGTGCCGAACTGAGCAAAGCCGAATAAAATTTGAAACGCAGAGACGCGGAGAAAAGAAATAAAAGATAAAATCGGCGAAAATCAAAAGTTCATTTGTAATTTTGTTTTTAGTTTATTTAAAGGCTCTGCGTCTCTGCGTTAAAAAATTATGGATAAAGATTTAGAATTAATCGAATCAGCCAAACAAGCCCGTGAGCGAGCGAGCGTGCCTTACTCGAATTTCAAAGTCGGCGCGGCGGTGCAGACGAAGAGCGGAAAAATTTTCACGGGCTGCAACGTCGAGTCGGCGAGTTACGGTTTGACCGTGTGCGCGGAACGAGTGGCGATTTGGAAAGCAGTATCGGAAGGCGAAACGGAATTTGAACAAATTGCGGTCGTCGCCGACACGGAAGAACTCACGCCGCCGTGCGGAGCGTGTCGGCAAATTATTTGGGAATTTTGCGGCGATGTTCCCGTTACATTTGCCAATTTAAAAGACAAAACCGAAACCGTGCAGATGAAGGAACTTCTTCCAAGAGCGTTTGACACAAAATTTTTGAAGTGAAATTATTTAGAAAACCGAAAACATTTATGTTCTTTGAAAAATAAATCCAAAAAAGATTTTCTGATTGTCGCGTAGCGACAGCTTGAATTTAGCCGTGTCTTTCAAGGCACGGCGGCGCAAATCAATAAACCGCGTGTCGCGTCAGCGACACTTGAAGATTGCTGTTGCAATTCAGCCGTCGCTGACGCGACGCGAACGGCTTTCTTATATTTACCGTGCGTTAAAACACACGGCTAAATTCAGACAATCGCTGCGCGATATTAAAGGATTCTCGGATTTATTTTTCAAAGAACATTAATTGTTTTCTAAACTTAATGAGCAATTTTGAACAACTTATCAGCCGTCTCGATTTGAAAATTTACGAGAAAATTAAAACTCAATTAACCGACGACGATAAACAAACGCTGCTCGGCTGTCAGTTTGCCGTGCGAAATCTGCTGCCGAAATATAATTACTTGGAAATCGGCTCATACTTAGGTGGAAGCATTCAGCCGCATTTATTGGACGAAAAATGTGCGCGTGTCTATTCGATTGACAAACGCCCGCTGCGCCAGCCCGACGAGCGCGGAGTTGATTACATTTATTTAAATAATTCGACGGCGCGGATGCTCGAGCTTTTAAGTGAGATTGCGCCGACCGACAAAATCAAAACGATTGACGGCGACACACGCCGCGAAGTTAAGCCGTCACAAATCGAGGAAAAGATTCAGATGTGTTTTATTGACGGCGAACACACGGACGAAGCCGTTTTATCGGATTTTAAATTTTGCCTCGAAGTGCTGGATGAAAACGGCGCGATTCTCTTTCACGATTCGGCGATAAATTACAATGCTATTGCCAACTGTATTCAATATCTCAAAGACAACGAAATTAAATTCCGCGCCAACAGTTTGCCCGACGCGGTTTTCGTCATTGAAATCGGCGATTTTCCGCTGCACAAAAGTCCGCCGATAATGGAACGTCTGCTCAATAATCACGTCGGATTTATATTTCAAATGCAATACAACGATTATTATCGGCAATTTATCAATAAAAAACCTTTCCAACTTTATCGAAGACTGATGACGAAGCTAAAGGGAACAAACATTTCCGATTAAGTTGCAGTCAGCTTTGATTTTCCTCTCTGGAATGTTGTAAATTCAGCTATGGAAAAGCTAAACATTTTATTCTTCGTTTCATTTCTTCTCTTTCTTCCACAATTAATTTTTGCCCAAAAACAAGCGGTTGATTTAATCGTCCGCAACGGAACCGTCGTTACAATGAACGCTCCAAAAACGGTCATCGAAAACGGCGCGATTGCCGTGCGAAAAAGCGAAATCGTCGCTGTCGGAACGGTTGCCGAAATCACTCAAAAATTTTCTTCCAGTCAAACGATTGACGCTCGCGGAAAAGTCGTCATTCCCGGTTTAATCAACGCGCACACGCACATTCCGATGACTTTGTTTCGCGGCATCGCCGACGATTTGGATTTGCAGGAATGGCTCCAGAAATATATTTTTCCCGCCGAAGCGAAAAATGTGACAGAGGATTTTGTGCGCGTCGGAACTCGGCTCGGTTTGGCGGAGATGATTCGCGGCGGCACAACGACCTATTGCGATATGTATTATTTTGAGGACGCGATTGCAGACGAAACATCAAAAGCCGGGATGCGCGGCGTTCTCGGTGAAACGCTGATTGATTTTTCTGTACCCGATAATAAAACCTTCGCGGACGCGAAAATTTACGCCGAAAACTTCGTCAAAAAATGGCAGGGAAATACTTTGATTGTGCCGGCGATTGCGCCCCACGCGCCTTACACCGTGTCGGAAGAACATTTGATGGAAGCAAAGACTTTATCCGATAAACTCAACGCGCCGCTCATAATGCATTTAGCCGAAGCGCAGAGCGAAACGGATTTTGTAATGAAAGAGAAACGAATGCGTTCGATTGAATACGTCAATAAAATCGGTTTTTTAAGCGACAAACTTATTGCCGCGCACGTTATTCAGGCAAACACGGAAGAACTTGAAATTTTGAAGAAGTTTAACGTCGGCATCGCGCACAATCCGCAATCGAATATGAAAATCGCCGCGGGCGTTGCGCCCGTGCCGCAGATGCTTGCTCGTGATTTGGCGGTTGGTTTGGGAACCGACGGCGCGGCATCGAACAACGACCTCGATATGTGGGAAGAAATGGACACTGCGGCAAAACTGCACAAGCTAATTACGGGCGATCCGAAGGTTTTGACCGCACAACAAGCATTTGAAATGGCGACGATTCGGGGCGCGAGAGCATTACACTTGGAAAAAATTATCGGTTCGATTGAAGCGGGAAAACGCGCCGACATTGTTGTTGTAGATTTCGATAACTTAAATCAAACGCCGTTTTACAACCTCTATTCACAACTGGTTTATGCAACGAAAGCGAGCGATGTGCACACCGTCATCGTCAACGGCAAAGTTTTGATGCTCAACAAAAGGTTGCTCACCCTTAATGAAAATGTTATAAAGAAAGACGCAAACGCATATCGTCAAAAAATCATCAATAGTTTATCGATTAAGTAAAGCGAGTTTTCCCAAAAGGTGAACTTGCTCGAAAGCGTTTTTTCAGGATACTACGGATTATTTGTTCAGGTCGTTTAAGGTGAAAACACTCGCTCGTGACCATTGTGGAAAATTTTAGTCCGACATCAGAAACAAGGAGACTCGAAAATGCCGCTTAATGTCAGAAGATTTTACACTTCGGTTTTACTAATTTTTACCGTTTCAATTTTAACTTTCGCGCAGACATCCGGCGATATTATGCGCGAGCGCGTGGCAAAAGCTAAAGCGTTTATTGCCATTAGAAATTACAACGCGGCGATTTATGAACTCGAAAATATTCGGCGCGAAACCAGCGACCCGACCGTCAACGGTGTTATTAATGTTTTGCTGATAAGCAGCTTTCTCGAACAAGGCGATTACAAACGCGCACAGGATTTTCTGACCGAACTTTCCAAATCGAAAAAACAAGGCGCGGCGGCAAATTATTTTGCGGCTGCCGGACAAGTCGTCAAGGGAACGCGTAATCAAGTAGAGCGTTATCGTGCACTCGGGCTATCGGTTGCCGACCGCAATCTGCCGAAAGATGCGGTCAGCGACGTTGATAAAATGCGTCAAACGCTGGAGATTGTTGTCGAGCAAACCAAAGTTTTAAGCAAAGATAAAACTCAGACTTCCAATGCGATGGCGTTGATGGAAGAAGCAACCAATGCGCGGAGCAGTTTGGCGCGAGACGATTTTGACGCGAATCGTTGGAAAAACGAAGTCGCCGATGCGCGTGAAGATTTAGCCAATTCGAGAAGCGTCGTCGTCAACGCGGTTTCCGACGCACCGACGCAGCCACCGCCAACTAATAACGTCGCGGCAAATACGCCGCCGTCTAATAACGTCTTAGCAAACTTGCCGCAACCTAACCCGAATACAACCCAAACGCCGATTCTTCAACCTATTCCCGTTTCTACCGAAAAAACAAATGTTGCCAAAACCGACACGACAGGAAAACCAATCATAACCGATACGCCGAGAGAAGAAATCAAAAAGACAAACGAAGCAGCGACGGCGGCATCAGAAAATTTGGATAAACCGACCGCGCCAGCCAAGACTCTACGCGTCGAGAATTCGGAAAAAGAAACTGCTGTCAATCAAAAAGAAAATAAAACCGAGACGCCGACGGTAGCGGCGCAAACCGTCGCGCCCAACAATGATGTGCCGAAAAACGATTCGCCGCTCGCGGTCGGCTCTTTAATCGGTTATGCAACCGAAAAAGCCAATCCTGTCTATCCGCCCACGGCGAGAAATATGCGTATGACCGGCATTGTCAAAGTTGAATTGGTGATTGACGAAAACGGTAAAGTTGCCGAAGTGCAAAATACGAGCGGACCGCCAATGCTTCAAAGAGCAGCGACGGATGCGGTGAGAAAATGGAAATTCAAACCGTTCATACGCGGCGGTCAAGCGACTAAAGCAACCGGTTTTGTTAATTTTAATTTTAGTTTGTGAAGATTAAGCAAACCGTTTTGTATTGTAAAGGCAGTTACTTTCACGAAAAGTGCTGTCTTTTTGTTTGGAGCAAAAAGACAATCATTTATAAATCGGGTAAGAAGTTTTAAGTTCCGCCTTCAGGCGGCTTGGTTTTGCTAATTCAAACTGCCGCCCGAAGGCAGAACTCAAAACTCATTGTTTTTATTCAACAATATATTTAATTGCGTGCGATGCCGACAATTGAGGACGCAAATTGCGGTTCCGAGTGGTCGAAAACCGAATCGAGTTCTCGTTCGACGCTTCCGTGTCCGGCGGGAATTTGCTTGACGAGCGGCGCAAAGTTTTTAAAATCGTAAAGTTCCGCGTCGAGCAGATGCGAACCGGTAACATTGGTCAACGCCGTCATAATCGATGAGCGCACGTGCGGAATTTCCTTTTCTAAATCTTTTATCAAATTCTTCACCCGCGCCCGTTTCAGGTTTGGCTGCGAACCACACAAATTACACGGAATAATCGGAAACTCTTTTTCGTGGGCAAATCTGGTGATGTCATTTTCCTGACAGTAAGCGAGCGGGCGAATAACCGTGTTGCGTCCGTCGTCGGAACGCAAGATAGGCGGCATCGCTTTCAATTGTCCGACGTAGAAAAGATTTAAAAGAAACGTCGCAATCACGTCGTCGGCGTGGTGTCCGAGCGCGATTTTCGTGCAGCCTTCTTCAACCGCCGTGTTGTATAAAATCCCACGCCGGAGCCGCGAGCAAACCGAGCAGAAAGTTTTCCCTTCAGGAACAAGGCGGGTAACTATCGAGTAAGTGTCTTCTTCGATAATTTTATAATTAACGCCGACGCTTTTCAGATATTCGGGCAGAACGTGTTCGGGAAAATCCGGTTGTTTCTGGTCGAGATTAACGGCGAGAATTTCGAATTTCACGGGCGCACGTTTCTGCACGTCGAGCAGTAAATCGAGCATTGTATAACTGTCTTTACCGCCCGAAACGCACACCATTACCTTATCGCCCGCTTCAATCATTGAAAAATCGCGGATGGCTTCGCCCATTTTTTTGAGCAGTTTCGTTTTCGTTTTCGTTTCTACAAACAATTTTTAAATCACCTTCTTTATTTACAATCGCACAAAAAAAGATAGATATGCAACGTGAACCAAAAACAAACCCGCCGTTTATGCCTTTTGAAAAATTAAAGCCTTGACTTTACAAGCCAAAACAAAAATAATCAAATCAGTCTCAAAAACAAAATCCTCATCAAAAGAAACGAAATCCCATTAAGAATTGAGAAATAAATTTTCGGTAAATAAAAATTATGAGTAGAAAAATACTGCTTTCAACCATTTCACTGTATAAATCTGCGGCAAGCACCCAAAAAAGTGATAATATGTGCGCTCAATGATGTGTTGACAACGAAAATCGAAAACGTCAAAAGATAAAACGAAAAAGGAGCTTATAAAAATTATGATTAGAATGGGCAGAAGTTCCAAAACGGAACAAACGAATGACTCGGCATATCAGCCGAAGCAGACGACTGATTCAAATTCCTTATATCCGGCTGGCAATGCGGCGTCAAATCGCGCTGTTTCCGAGAGCGAATCAATGGCGCGCGATATTAAAGAAGGACGTTTAAGCGGCTTTATCGGCAGCGGAACGGTTTTGACCGGCGAAACCACTTTTCAGGCGATGCTTCGCGTTGACGGGCATCTGACGGGGCACGTTTCGTCCGAGGACGGAACTTTAATTGTCGGCTCGACGGGCAGAGTTGATGCGAATATACAAGTTGCGGCGGCGACGATTAACGGCACGGTCAACGGCGATATCGTCGCCACCGAACGATTGGAACTCGGACGAACGGCGCACGTTGTTGGCAACATTCAAACGCCGCGCCTCCTGATGGAAGACGGCGCAATTCTCGAAGGCAGCTGCAGTATGATAAAAGCCAGAGAAACGATGGAAAGACGTATTGCCGAAGCCAACGCGCCCAAAATTACCAACGAACTTGCGCCGTTTCAAGAAAACGAGCCGAACGGTTATTTTGAACTAAACGACGATGAAACGGCGGAAGCAGCGACGAATTAGAATTTGCCGGAAAACAATCGTATAAATCAATCGTGTTTCTTGCGACAGCGTTCCGAGCAGAACTTTACCTCTTCCCAAACTCGTTCCCAACGCTTGCGCCACGCAAATGGACGATGACACGCCGCGCAGATTTTTGTCGGCAAAGTGGGTTTTGTATATTTTTTTCGGTTATGCTCAAAGATTTGCGTTTCTTTATCAATGAAGAGTTTTACACGCGAGCGGTTTCCCCACAACAATTAGATTTGCTTCTCGCCGATGGATGGCGGCACTTCGGCGAACATTTTTTTCGTTACAACATCGGTCTACACGAATATGAACTGCGCGGCGTTTTGCCACTTCGCATTCGGCTGAAAAATTTTGTGCTTTCAAGAAGTCAACGCCGAATCATAAAGAGAAATCAAGAATTACAAACCGTCATTCGTCCGATTGAAATTACGCCGGAAAAAGGAATTTTATTTGAAAAACACAAACAGCGTTTCAAACACAGCGTTCCCCGTTCGATTTACGATTTTCTTTCAAACGCGCCCGCCGATACGCCGTGCGAAGCATTAGAGGTTTGCCTTTATAATCAGGAAAAACTGTTGGCGGCTTCGTTTTTCGATGTTGGCAGAGCAGCAACTTCCGGCGTTTATACGATGTTCGCCACGGAAGAAAACCGGCGCAGCTTGGGAATTTATACGATGCTGCTCGTTATTGACTTTTCACTGAAAAACAACAAGGCATTTTATTATCCGGGCTATGCTTACGAGGGAAATTCTTTTTACGATTACAAAAAACACTTTTCGGCGTTAGAGACTTTCGATTGGAATGGAAGTTGGAAAATATTTGAGTCGCAACTTTAGAGCAGTGATTGATTGATTTGAAAACAAACTTTGTAAAAAATTTCATCACCGGAACAAAATTCATTTTTGAGTGTCTAAGCTAACGGAGGCTTTTATGAGTAAATTTACAAATCCGTTAGACAGTGTTCGTATCGCCAGCGCGTGTTCGGCAAATTGGAAAGAAATGTATGGTAACGAGCGCAAGCGATTTTGCTCCGAATGCAAATTAAATGTTTATAACCTTTCAGATATGACGCAACTTGAAGCCGAAAACTTTTTGATAAGCGCGGAAGGTCGCGTATGTGTAAAATTTTATCGCCGAATAGACGGAACTGTTTTAACACAAGAGTGTCCGGTCGGTTGGAAAAGAGTTAAACGCCGTATGTCACGCACAGTGTCCGCTTTATTTTCAATGTGTTTCGGCATAATCGGCGGTCTTTTCGCATTTCAACTTGTTGAAACAAATACGTCAAATTTAATGAATGAGGTCGTGGTTGAATCAGATGAATTGGAAACAGAAAATAATCTACTTCCGGTCGTAGGAGATTTTGAACCTAAAAATTCAAAACCCAAAAAAATCAAAATTGAGAAAAATCATAATCAAATGGTTGTGGGACGTATTGAAAGCATTCGCCGAATGGAAGATGAACCCGTTAAGTTATGGATAAAGTAAGATTTCCTCGCAAAAACGGCGAGGTAGGATTCGGCGGAATGTTAAGTAATTTGTCCAAGATAAAAGCGGAGATTTTCAAAAGCCGCAATCGATAAAATTTTGAAAATTGACCGGTGTTTTTCTGGGTAACAATTTTATGTGAATTTTATAGAACAGTTCCGATTACGATTTTTCCAAACTCGCTATGAGAAAAAAGTTCGTTTTCACGCGCCTGCCGAAGGTGTGTCGTGTGTAAATTCTTCTGGTAATGTCCTAATCTTGTGTTGCTGTAAACTTATTTTTGTCTCAAAAATGACCCTTTTTGAGACAAAAAAGGCTTAAGTTGACTATTATTTGAAGCCGTTTAATTCAAAAATACTGCAAATACTATCTCAAACAAAAACTTAAAATTTTACAATTTTATTATTCTGAAATAGAATCAACTAGATTGATAATAGGGCAAACGCATCACTTTTTTAAGACCTTGAGTAAATAATTCTCATCCCAACCTGCTTTTTTGCGTTTGCTCTTAATTCCTAATTTACAACTCTTTTCTTGTTTCAGCAGATTCAAGCCGATGTGCCTGACGGTGGCTAAGTTTTCGGCGGCTTTGGTTTCTCTGACTCGACAATCATCGTTTTGCTTCACCAAATTCTTCCATTTCCGTCCAATGCTCTGCTCGGCAAATCACCGCACAAATGGAAATTACCAAAATATCAAATAACGAATGAAACTTTTGATGCTCACGTCGCGGATCATCCACTTTCG
>MWVV01000027.1_pt1 | contig 56554 bp, 44 predicted proteins | sample 1047281 | NCBI WGS metagenome assembly MWVV01 (sample SAMN06349986, study PRJNA376086) | soil metagenome | isolation source: PT-2 sample Antarctic (ecotone) soil | place: Antarctica | collected 2015-01-13 | reverse complement strand
TTTGCCGGACATACTATGTGATACAGCAACACGCTGACATTGTGCTTCTTATGAATGAACTCGCTCATTCACACAGTATATTCCGTAGCAGAGCTACGAGGAATTAAACCTTTAAGGAACGATTAAATATCTTTGCAGTTAAATTAATTCTCACATATCGTTTTGGTTTAATTTGTGTTTTCCTTTTTGGATAAACTGTAGACAAAATAAAAGTGAGAGCGTCTGAAAACTAATCATAAATATCAAAACGATTTCCCAAACGCCCTTATTAATTAACCATAAACCGATAGTTAAAGCTATCAGAACAGAAAACAAACCGTATAAAATCGTAATGGCTCGATGCGAAAACCCCTCGATTACTAATCTCTGATAGATGTGGCCGCGATGTGCTTCCCAAACTTTCTTACCCCTAAAGATTCGTCGCATAAAGGTAAAAATTGTGTCAAAAACAAATAACCATACTAACAAGACAGTGATTAATGGCAAATACAATTGATTAATAATGTTTTCACCCCATTCCTGAATTGACAAGAGTGGCAGAACAGCAAAACTAAAACCTAAAAATGCGCTTCCGACATCACCCATAAAAATTTTTGCCGGCTGCCAATTGTGAATTAAAAATCCCAGACTTGAAAAAGCGATAACTCCACCGTAAAAACTCGTCGAAGAAATGCCTAATAAACTTCCAATAGCTAACCAACCGATTCCAGCCGTTACCGCCTGCATTCCGGCGATGCCGTCAATGCCGTCCATAAAATTATAAGCATTCGTCATCCAAACTATCCATAAAAACGTTAGCACTGTGCCGGCTGCGCCAAAGTTGAATTTCCCGAAAAAGGGGATGTAAATCGCTTGAAAGTGTCCGAGCGTTGAAATAATAATCGAGGCTGAAAGAGCGTGAACCAAAAATCGCCAACCGAACGAAATGGAATACAAGTCATCTAACCAACTGACAAGAGCTATCAAAGATGCGCCTATCAAATAACTCCACTGAAAATTGTCTGTAACGAAAAACGTGTATAACGTATAAGCCGTCAAGCAAATTAATACAATTATCAAACCGCCGCCCCGAACTGTAGGTATAGTGTGTGAGCTTCTCTCATTCGGTATGTCGAGAAGTTTTCGCTGCAGGCTCCAGCGATAGAATATCTCGACTCCAATGTAGGTCATTATGAAAACTAGAATGTATAAAAGAATGTAAAAAAGAAATTTCACCGTTTCGTTTTCTTATTTTCCTTATTTTCCTTATTTTCCTTATTTTCCTTATAGTGTTCGACTTGTCGCCGAATTGCCTCTTTGATAGAAGTTTCCGTCTGGAAACCATAAATTTTCTTAAACTTTTCACCTGAAAAAACGTCGTCGGACAGCCACTTATCCAAAATCCCTTCAATATGATTTAACTTTTTCAATCTTAAAAATTTTGTGTTTATCAGAAAAAATTTACTTAAAAATTTTGCCGAAATCGAAAAATTCAGTGCTTTTATTCCTAGATTATTTTCAATTTCTGAAACTATCTCCTTCATTGTAAGCGGTTCAGCCGTAACATTAAAAATTTCGTTGCCGGCGGTTTTTCTTAAAATTTTCACACACGCTTTTGCCGCGTCCCCTTTATATATTAGACTTTTAAAGTTTTCACCTGCGCCAATCCAAAAAAACCATTTTTTATCAATCGCTTTTATCAGACGGGCGAGGTTCCCTCTATCTTCCTCGCCGATGACAGTTGCCAGCCTTAAAATCGTTAAAGCGATTTTACTGCCTGCACAGATGTTTTGAGCAGCTTTTTCAGACTCCAACTTACTTCGCGCATAAAAAGCTTGCGGCTGACACACGGCTTCTTCAGTAATACCAAATTCATAATTTCCTAAATTATTCTCCAAATCTGCGGATTTTATGCCGTAGACTGCAACCGAGCTTATCAAAATAAAATGTTTGACTTTTAACTCAGCGGCTAAACGTGCCACGTTTTCCGTCCCCAAAACATTTACTTTCCAAAACTCCTTCTCCGTTCGATTTTCGAATTGATGCGCCAAACCCGCTGAATGAATCATTACATCTATATTTTCGAGATTGGCGATGGCGGCGAGATTTTGGTATTCAGTTATATCAGCTTTGAAAAAATTTTTTACTCCTCCAAATTTATCTGTTTTAGAATTTGCTCCGCCTAATGCGTAAATCTCAAAACTGTTTCTCAATAGCTCTTCAACAATCGTGCTGCCCACCAATCCGCTCGCGCCTGTCACCAAAATTTTCATGGAATTATTAATGGAATTATTAGATGAAACCGTTAATTCGTTATCGGACGCTAAAGAATCTAAAATGACAAAGCTTTTTTATATTTTTGAACAGCAATTTCGACCGAATATTTTTCAATCGCCGCTCTTCTAGCTCTCTTTCCCATCGTTATTAATTGTGTTTTTTTTTTGGAAATTTCTATTATGGTTTGGAAAAGTTTTTCAGGATTATCTGGCGAAACAATCCAACCGAGGTCGTCTTCCTGAATCACTCGCGCCACCTCGGAATTTACTTCAGTCAGAGCAAGTATCGGTTTACCGACTGCCAGAATATTATAAGTTCGACTGGGCATCGAAACGCCCCACATATTTTTCACTAGAGAAACTAATGCAACATCGCATGCATTTAGAAATATATTTTGTTCACTGCGCGGTCGCGGCGCTAAAAGAGTTACATTTGTTAAATTTTTCTCTTCTATTTTCTTCTCTAACCATGTTCTCTTAACCCCTGCACCTAGAAAGATAAAATGAAACTCGGAATTATCCTTTAACTTTTCTGAACATTTAATTATACTTTTCAAATCGTTTGGATGTCCCATGTTTCCTGCGTATAGAAAAACCAGTTTTTCTGTTATTCCGAGTTGCTTTAACAATTGGTTTTCATTTCGATTCGACGGTTTTACCTGCTCAAGCTCCGCCCAATTCGGAATACATTCGATCGGCACCCGAAGCCCAAGAGTTTTACTTTCGACCAAATCTTGCATATCACGTCCAACCACAATAATTTTACTGGCGTATTTATAAAGCCGGCGGTTAAAAAAATCCAAAATTTTAACTAACAGAGAGTTTTTTTTTGTTTTACCGACCGCGATTAAAATCTCCGGGTAATTATCGTGGATTAAAAGCACATAGCTCGCACCGCGCATAATTGATGCTAAAGCAACGATAAAAGGTAGCAACGGCGGAGTCGTAACGACTAAAACCCGTTCGTTTTTCTGAAAGCTGAACAATGCTTTGATAAATATAGAAAAACTTAAAGTCAACATATTTAGTAAGCGATAAACGATTACATTTTTATCGAGAGTAGTTGCCCACACGCGAAATATTTCTACATTTTTGTGTATCTCTTTTTTTGGAGCGAAATTACCACGTTTCGAGTAATTTGGCTGTCCGCACAACGCTTTCACATCGAAATTTGCGGAAATTCCTTCGGCGATTTTAGTTAAGTAATAACCGGTCGAAGTTTCTTCCGGATAATAAAGCTCGCTTACTATCCATAAGCGTGGTTGGAAGCTTGATTTCGGATTTTGGTCTGCCCTTTCTGAAATTTCACTCTTTTCACTTTTCTTTACTTTCAAACCCACATTCATAAACTATTTCGAGAAAATGATTCAAAAATTTTGAATTTCCCATGATGCCTAAAATTTTCCCACTCAAGTTATCAAAAAACTATTTAAAGATTTTTGCAAAAATTACAGATGTTTGCGAATACTTATAAATCCCAAAATAATTTTACTGACGGTATGTGCAACATTTTCTGTTAGATATTCTTTCGGTGCAGTCCAGTTTACGGGTTGCGATATGGCTATTTCAACCGCCCGCAAAATTGAATCGGTCATTGCTCCGCTTAAAATATTACTGCCACATTCGATTGTTTCCGGTCTTTCAGTAACATCACGCAAAGTTATATTTGGCACGCCGAAAATCGCACATTCTTCCTGCACAGTTCCGCTATCGGTCAACACCGTCAATGCTTTTTTTTCTAATTTAACAAAATCGAAAAATCCGAGCGGTTCAAGCAATTTAATTTTATCCGATTTTGTTTTTAAACCGAATTTGTCGAGTTTCTCGGCGGTTCGGGGATGAACGCTGATGAGCATCTGTTTTTCAAATTTTTCAACCACTTGTTCAAATGCCTTCAAAATTTCGTCCAGACGCTCCATTTTATCTACATTTTCGGAACGATGGAGAGTAACCAGAAAGTAATCGAATTCGTTGACCCCGAATTTTTCCAACGCGCGACTCGCATTAATTTTTTCTGAAAAAATATCTAATACTTCTTTGATTGGATTTCCAGTTACATAAATCCGTTCGCGTTCGATTCCTTCATTAACCAAATTTTCCTTGCTTCGTTCCGTGTAAGGCAGAAGAATCGTGCTGGAATGATCGATTATTCGCCGGTTGATTTCTTCCGGCACGCGATTATCGAAACAACGATTTCCCGCTTCCATATGGAAAACGGGAATGCCGCGTCGTGCCGCGACAATTGCTGAAAGCGCGCTGTTCGTATCGCCTAATAGTAATACTTTATCGGGACTGTATTCTTCTAAAACTTCATCTGTTTTTTGCAGTATTTGCCCGACTTGCTCGCCGAAGCTCTTTGATTTAATGCCAAAATGGACGTTCGGCGGGCGCACTTCCAATTCTCTGATAAAAATATCGCTTAAACTTTCGTGATAATTTTGACCGGTGTGAACCGTGATGTGTTCACAGTATTGGTCAAGGATTTTTAAGGTCGGACTTAATCTGATAATTTCGGGTCGAGTTCCGAAAATCGTTAATACTTTCATATTTTATATTTTATATTTTATATTTTATATTTTATATTCTCTCCCTGACATCATAATTTTTTTGGTAAATTGCGTTGTCAGCAGCCATTCTTTTTATCATCTCCTTCCAATTTATCGGTTCAAATCCAGTCGCTTCTCTAAATTTATTTGAATTCAGACTTCTATCAATTACAAAATCTTCAAACGGTTCAATTTCTATTTCTGCTTGATAGGCTTCGTTTATGAGCGATAGTAAATGGAATTTATTTATCGGCTCGCTCGAAACGTGATATAAACCTCGTAAATTAGGATGGTTTTCAATTAAATTTGACAATATATCTGCTAACACAACAGTCGGGAAACCCGTATAAATTGCTTTAATAAAGCCCTTGACACTTTTTCCACGGTTATTCAAAAACCATTCAACCAAGCTATGCGATGTTTCGAGTTCTCTTCCAATAATTGATGTCCGCACAGTTAGACAGTTTCCCGTAACTACTTCTCCGAGATATTTGCTTTTTCCGTATAAATCGTGCGCGTCTGCCAAGTCGCACTCGGAGTAATTTCCTTTCTTTCCGCTAAAAACACAATCCGTACTGATATTTATTAACCGAAATTGAAATTCTTCAGCTAGTTCACTTAATTGGTGCGGAAAAATAGAATTGACAGACAAAGTAGCGATGACATTTTTAGCTAAGGGAACTTGTTTAATAACACCGATTGCATTGACTACCACGTTCGGTTTGATATGTTCAATCGTTTTTTCTACTGAACTTATATTTTGGATATTAATATTTTCAAATGTCCTGTCGCGTCTATAAATTTTGTATTTCTCATAATGCTGGAAATTATTTCGGATAGTTGTCCAGACATCGTATCTATTTTGCCAAACTTGAACTAATTTATGCCCGAGCATACCGCCGCCGCCGACTATTAAAATTTTCATATTTAAAGTGTTTTATATAATGTCGACGCTCCGACAATTAAAGTACATAAATTTTTGGTAAATTGTTTCGTTATTTGATTTAAATTGGACGACTTAACCAATTTTCAAACTATATTCAAGCACTTTTAAAGTATTTTCTATAATTATTGGATTCTCTACCCAATGTCGTGCAAACTCTCTTGACTTTTTCGATATTTCTCTGTAACTAATATCGTCTAAGTTGATGCAATAATTCATTTTCTCTTGCCATCTTTTTGGTTTCTCTAGTGGGATATCCCAACCGATTCCCTGCTTTTCTAGGTTGAGCCACGGCGTTCGGTCACTGATTATAAGCGGACAGCCGGCGGCTAAGGCTTCAATAAAAACATGCCCAAAATTTTCACCTAAAGTCGGCAAAACGAAAAAGTGATATTCAAACAATTTTTGCTGGACCATTTCATTTTTGATATGACCTTTGTATACAACTTTGATATTTGACGGTAGATTGTTAACAGATTTTTGTGTTTCATTCCAATAAATTTCATCTTCGAGAGGTCCAATAATATCTATTTTTAATCTTCCCTCAATATTCTTTAAGTTATCTACTAACCATTTGAAGTTTTTTTTCCGCATAAATCGGGACAGAAAAACCATATTTGCTTCCCCGACATTCTTTTTAGGTTTTAATTCTTGCTGATAGCCTTCTAAAAAATTTCGCGCTGGCAGATTTGGTGCTATAAAAATTTTCCCTCCCCGTCCCTTAAAACTCTCCACTTCCTTTTTTTCCGGTTCGGCGGTCGTTTTCCATATTAAATCCCGATAAAGTCCTGAACTTTTTGCAAATTTTGTAAAGGCCTTCTTTTTTGTCGCTTTTAATTTCAATGCACCCTCGGATAATTCACCTTCCGGCGCAAGTATTATTTTCATCCGCGGAATAAGTTTTAATTTTCTTAAAGTTAAAACAAAAATAGACATTACTGAAAAAACGCTATTTAAGTAAATCGAGTCCGGCTGCACTTCCTCAATCAATTTGCGAAGTTTTGAGATTTTTATTTTATCCTTTGATAAATAATAAACTTGCGTTCCTTCTATTTCATTCCAGTCGTTAATATTGACGGTTGTATATGGTTCTCCGTCGCCGTCGTGGTCAAATGTAATCACCCGAAAATCGATTTGACTTTTGAAACGCGCAACCATATTGACAATCGATCTCATTCCGCCGCCGCTTTTATAGCCTGGCAAATAATAATTACAAAAAATAAGGATTGTCGGTTTTTTAACGCGCATTTTTGGCTATCATTATATTTAATCGTTTAAAGTGGTTTCGGTTTCGATAATTTCACGGTAAAGATTTTCATATTGAGCGGCGACTCGGGAGGTTTCAAATCTTTTTATATTTTTTAGCCCTTGTGCAATGAGATTACTTCTTAACGATTCGTCGTCAATTATTCGCAAAATCCCATCCCTGATGCTTAAAATATTTTTCGGATTAACCAGCACTGCGCCGCCGCCGGCAACTTCTTTCATCGGACTTATATTGCTCGTAACAACCGGCGTGCGCATCGCTTGGGCTTCGATAATCGGCAAACCGAAACCTTCATAAATCGAACAAAAGGCAACTATATCCGCTTTTTGATACTCATCTTTGATTTCGCCGTCATCTAAATCATAATCGTTTGTAAAATCAATCTCACTTATTTTTAATTCATTTAATAACTCTTCGCTAAGTTTTCCAATAATTCTGAGCCGACAATTTATGCTCTTCAGTGCTTTTACTAAATTTGCGATATTTTTGTGCGGCGCAGTTCCAATCTGCAAAATTGTCGGACATCGAGTGTTAAAAGTTTTTTTCGTTTTTAAATATAAAATATCTTGTAGCGGAACTTCAATGACTCTAATTTTTTCCCGTTCGCAGTTAGTTGATTGAACAATCTCATTTTTTGTCGCTTCTGAAATCGCAGTTATATATTTTATTTTTTTGACAGGCAAATCAAAAAACAACTTTTTTATAATAAACCGCCGCAACCCTTTTCGAGTCCGTAAAATCGTTAAATCAGCGATAGTTAAAACCGTCTTTTTTTTCGGCAAAATCAAGGCAATATAATGTATATGCCCTGTTATGTGATAAATATCGGCTTCCGGTTTTTTAAAAAAAATAAAATTTTTGACGATTCCTAAAAAGTTGTTGAGATAGGGCAGTTGAACGAATGAGGTTTCAAATTTATCTTTCGGGATACTTTTATTAATTTGTGCAAAAACTTTTTCGAGGCTCACGGATTCCCAAAATTTTCTTTCGACAAAAACTATTTTTGGCTTCATAAATAAGGATTTAGAGTCAATTGATAGATATGTAATTTAACTTTTAAAGTTTTCCAGAAGTTGTCTATCAATTAAGGTTTTGTGAAGTCTTATGCATTTTCTGTTTGAATGATGTTGAAATTAATTTCTGAATCTTTTCAAAAAAGGCTAACTAAGTTGTTAAAATAAAATTACCTTCTGTATTTTCAGTTGCCGACAGTTTCTTTGGCTCCAAACCTGCCATCTTTAAATCTGTTTCGACCATTTCATTCACCAAATCATAAAATGTGTATTTAGGCTGCCAATTTAACACCCGGCGAGCTTTCGTCGAGTCGCCGACCAGTAAATCAACTTCTGCCGGACGATAGTGTTTTTCGTCAACCACCACATAATCGCGGTAATCAAGGTCAACCTGTGCAAAGGCTAATTCACAAAACTCCCGAACTGAATGTGTCATCCCTGATGCCACTACAAAGTCGTCGGGTTCGGATTGTTGAAGCATCAGATACATTGCTCGCACATAATCGGCGGCGTGTCCCCAATCTCTTTTGGCTTCGAGATTGCCCAGCCGAAGTTCCGAAGCAAGTCCTAATTTTATGCGTGCGACGGTACTCGTGATTTTCCGAGTTACAAATTCATATCCGCGTCTCGGTCCTTCGTGGTTGAAAAGAAGTCCGCTGCAGCAAAACATTCCGTAGGCTTCACGGTAATTTCTCGTCAGGTCAAAGCCTGCAACTTTACTGATGCCGTAAGGGCTTCGAGGGTGAAAAGCTGTCGTTTCCAATTGCGGTATTTCTCTGACCTTGCCAAACATTTCGCTCGACCCGGCAAAATAAAAGCGGCAGCGCGGACGTAACTCACGAAGTGCTGCCAGCATATAATGCGTGCCGTTGATATTTGTATTCATCGTCGAAAACCCGTCGGCAAAACTTTCCGCGACGAAACTTTGCGCCGCGAGATGATAACATTCATCGAAGTCGTGATGACTGACCACGTGGAAAATGCTTGGATAGCTTTCCAAACTTGCCGGGTGGAGCGTTATCTTGTCCAGCAAATGACTAATTCTTGTGAATCTGCGCTGCGGATCTTCCAGAGCAACGCGGCGCACCAAACCATGAACTTCATAACCCAAACCGAGCAGATATTCTGCCAGATAACTACCGTCCTGCCCGGTAATACCTGTTATTAAAACCTTTTTATTCATTTCGATTATTTTATTGTTCAATACATCAGAATATCAACAAGCGACAATCTAATTTTCTATAATTTAAAGTTTAAATTGCGAGCAATTAAGAGATTAGATTGACATAAATTTGAAATTCATTCCGGGCGGAATAGTGAAATAAATATTTTACATTTTTTTGCTTTAAAGAACATTCCGCAGAGCTTTTAATGAAATTGCGGTTGTGCCGATTTGTTCTACAACCAGACCGGCTGAGATATTTGCAATATTTGCCGCTTCCCGAAAATCCGCTCCAGACGCTAACATTACTGCCAAACTTGCTATAACGGTATCGCCTGCGCCAGTTACATCATAGACTTTTCGGGCAAGAGCTTTCAAATGTGCGATTTCCTTGTCTTTTTGAAATAATGTCATTCCCTTCTCGCCGCGAGTAATCAAAAGAGCTTCCACCGATAAAGTTTCTAAAAGGATATTACCCGATTTTTCAAGTAAATCTTCTTCGTAATCAGCAAGATTTGTGGCTTGAACGGCTTCTTTTTGATTTGGTGTTAATAAAGTTGCTCCACTGTATTTTGAATAATTTTTTCCTTTCGGATCAACCAAAATCTTTTTTCGTTGAAACATAGATTTCGTTATCAGACGCTTGGCTATCTCTTCGGTTATTAGACCTTTTGCATAATCGGAAATAATCACTATGTCAACTTCGTCAATGATTGCTTCGATTTTTTTCAAGACAATTACCTGTTCTTCTTTCGATAATTCGCGCGTGTTTTCTTGGTCTATTCGAACCACATGTTGATTATGTGCTACAATGCGTGTTTTTACAGTTGTTCGACGATTTTTAAGCGGGACTAAAGAACTGTGCGATATGTTTGCTTCTCGCAAAACTTCGGAGAACATTTTCGCCTCTGCATCTTCTCCTATAATTCCAACCAGATAAGGTTTTGCTCCGAGTCCGGCGACGTTTGCTGCGACATTTGCCGCGCCGCCTGGCAAAAGGCTGGTTTTATCTAAAGTAACTACCGGCACAGGTGCTTCCGGCGAGATTCGGCTGACACTTCCCCACCAATAACGGTCAAGCATTATATCGCCGACGATTAAAACCTTAACTTTTGAAAAATTTTCCGTAATTTCCATTTCGGATAAAAGTTCCATTTGACGTAAAACTAAGTAACTTCAAATTTAGAATCAATTATTTCACACCAAATATGGGCAACTGTGATATGTCCTTCCTGGATGCGAGCGGTTCTTTCTGAAGGAATCATTAGTGAAATATCACATAAAGAAGCTAATTTTTTGCCATTTGAACCGGTCATCGCTAATGTTTTGCAGCCGATATTACGCGCAGACATTACGGCAGACAGCACGTTGGCTGAATTTCCGCTGGTGCTTATTGCGATTAATAAATCGCCTTCTTTTCCGAGTGCTTCGATTTGTCTGGAAAAGACGTGTTCAAAATTATAATCGTTGGTCAAAGCGGTTAGAGCGGATGTATCCGTAGTCAAAGCAATTGCCGGCAATGCTCTTCTCTCGGTTTCATAACGTCCAACAAATTCCGCCGCTATATGTTGGGCATCCGCTGCGCTTCCGCCGTTGCCACAGATTAAAATTTTATTTCCTCTTTCGAGCGTGTCAATAATAAATTCACCGCAACGTTCGATTCTTTGCTGCTCTTTTTTTATGAGTTTTTGTACTACTTCGATGTGCGAGTTTAAAGATTTCTCAATCAATTTTGATGAACCAACTTCTGTAAACGAAGTTTCAGTTGAGTTAATACTTAAACTTTTGATTTTTTCTACTATTCCACTTGAAGAATAACCAATTTTTAAGGGTATGGAAATTACTTTGCCGCCATAACCACGCACAAAATCTGCACCGATTATTTGCATCGTTTTCCAATCGCCGCCTTTTACCAAAACATCCGGCTTTATTTGTTTGATTAGTTTTTCGGGAGTTGTTTCGTCAAAAATTTGAACTTCGTCAACAGCTTTTAAGTTTCTCAAAATCTCTGCACGGTCATCTTGCGATAAAAACGGGCGCGGTTCGCCTTTAATGCGCCTGACGGATGAATCACTGTTAATTCCGACTAGCAATTTTGTGCCGAGTTGCTTGGCGCGATTCAATAAATCGATGTGTCCGGGATGGATTATATCAAAACATCCGTTTGTAAAAACTACAACTCCCATTTTTTAACAAAAAAAATTATTTTCGGTCTTTAACGATTAATAACAATTCGGCTAAAGACAAACTAATAAAACCGATAGCCAAAATTCGCACACCATAGACAAATATCATACTGTAAAATCCCTCGTAAGAAAGGCTCGCCAAAAACAGATAATAAACCGTCGCTCGTCCGATGGTAACTGTTTGATTTTCGATTAAAGCGGAATAAACAACTCGAAGAAATATGCCGACAATGAGCATCCCAATCGGTACTCCAATGACACCAAAGTTGCGTAATAAATCCCCGACGGGTGTCTGCGCATACGAATTTCCGTTGAAATTAAAATACAAATCGCTATAGGAACGAACATCGGAAATCAGAGGCTTGTTTTTCCATAGAAAACGCGGAATTACCGAAGCTCCGAGGTCTGTATAGATATTATTTTCTAGTCCGTATGAGGCTTCGTAAGGTTTTAATCTTTCGTAATTAGAAACAACTACCGCCAGCGAACTAACGCCGTCAATCCGTTCGGCGAGATTTATGACCGCTTCATCTAAAACCTTTCCCGTATCTTGTCTACTGATTGTATCTAATGTTCGATTAATGGTTTCTATTTGCTGTTCAATGTCGATTTTATCTTCAGAACCTTTTACATTTCGGAAAGTAGTTCCATAAATCATTCCTCCGACGATGGCTAATACAGCTAAAACTGCGAAGACCGCCCCAGTCGTCGGAGTCCAGCGTCTACCGGAATAGACAAATGCCATTGCTAATAAAGTAACAATCAACAAAAAACTACTACGGTTGCCGCCCAAACTCAGCCTTGACAATAAAAGTATAAGAATTAATACGAATGCCAAAATATGCTCGGGCGTGATGCGGCGCGACATAAAAATATACATCGCTACCATAAAGCCGGCTTCCAGAGCTAAAAATGACAACAAATAATTTAACGCGCTAAAAACGTCGGTCGCATCCGTTATGCTAAAACCAACCACACCGGAAAAAAATGCGCTGACGTAAAAAAACAATCCAACGCCCAGAAACACCGTTGCCGGCAACAAAACTTGATTCGGTTTCCAATCCCATTTTGGAAGTCTGCGGTTAGTATACTGACCTAACCATCTGCTCGCCGGTAAATAAAATCCCAGAGTCATACTGGCGTAACCCGACATAACGTGTATATATGTCCAAATTAAATCTGTTTCCGGGTCGCTCATCAAATCCATCTGAAAAGGTAGTATGAAATCAGTCGCAATAAATATCCCGCCCAAAATGAATGACGGAAACCAATATGACCAAGAGGCGTGAACTAGTGGATGGAAGATATCAAACTCTTTGATGTAAAGCAGATAGATTGTCGGTGATAATAAAACTACCGCAGTTGCGCCTATCCACGGCAGTAGACGAACATTGAAATTAAACTGCCATACGTTTTCATCTATAAAAAGCCAAGAAAAAAATAATACAAACGCCCCCAACATCAAAACAAATGCGCCAAGCAAATGACTTGAACGATTATTTGCAAGCAGTTTTACCGAATTTGATCTGGTTGCTTCGATCATTATTTACCGTTTTCTACTTTCTTTTCGACGCGCCGGGCGACGACTATTCGATTTTCACCGTCCTTTTCGCCTTTGACAATCGGACGTAGTAATCTCGCCATCAAACTGCCGATTTTGTTGTGAAAATTATCACCAACGCGATATGAAATTCGATTGTAACCTTCCCAAACGTATTCAAATCCGGCTTCTTCAAACGCCAAATCAAATTTCCATTTAAAAAGCGGCGTAATATGCGCCGGGCGTAAAGTCTCAACTTCCCCAAAACTACTCAAACGACCGGTGTATAAAAAGATAATCCGAGAAGTAATTGACTCGACATTCGGCGAAGTGATAAACAAAAGTCCATTCGGTTTCAATAATTTAGCGCATTCACGGAGGAACAGGTATGGATTTTCCAAATGTTCTATTATCTCAATTGCCACAATCGCATCAAATTGTTTTCCAGACGGACTGGCAGTTGATGCAAACTCGCCGTCCAAATTGGCGATAATCAGCGGTATCTGCGAATTTCTCCAATAAATATCAAAACCATCAACCGGAATTGCTTTAAAATCTTTTTCAATTAGACGGCGTGAAAATTCTCCTTCGCCGGCTCCCAAATCAAGAATTTCACTATTTTTGTCTAAATACTCCACGATTAAATCCAGCACTTTGTCATGAACAATAGGTGAAATCGGCGCGCGTATTTTATCATCTAAGGATGGGGATTCAACTTGTTCTTCTTCAATCATTTAATTAAGAAAATCGCGGAAATACTTTAGTAAATAGTTTTTGTAAAATAAGTCGATCATCGAAAGTTAAGTATTTGGTGGCAAATAGTAAACTCGCATAAACCGTTGCACCTAATCCGCAAGCAATACAAAGTCCTAACCAACCGCCGAGAAAATACCGCAATGAAATATATTCAACGCCGACAGTTAAGCACAAAGGTAAAGATATTAAAAATAACACCCGTCCCCAAAACGACCAGAGAGTTTTCCCGAAAACCTTTTTTTCAACTACCAACATATAAATTAACATTGAAATGCAGCCGAACATTCGCCCTAATCCGACACCTTCCAACTTAAGCGACGAAATCAACAATATCATCAGAAATAAACTCAAAGCAACCCAAACAATTGCCACTAAAGCATTGTTTTGAGTATAGCCTAAGCCTTCCATCAATTGCCAAGCAACAATTCCAACCGCTATTGTTCCAAACGTTACGGCTTGCATTATGACAATATAAAACGCTTTGTCGGCAAATTCCGATCCGAGCCAAAGGCTAAAGAATTCATAGCCGCAAATTGCCATCGAAACAACGACGAAAGATACGATTGCAAACAGGTATCTGCTGGTTTGTTCGTATATTGCCCGCAACCTCTCTATTTCCAATCTGGCACCGAGTTCACTTGCTAGAGGAAATATCATTAAAAGTAAACTGCTGCTGAAAATATGAATTTGACCGGTCAGATTCATCGGTATTACATAATATGTTAAATTTTCAGTTCCTAGTTCGCGGGTTATCAATCCGCGTTCAAAAAGCAGCAAAAAATTAAAAATTAACTGGCTTGCCGTAATTCCCAACGCAAATTTAGCAACCGTTTCTAAAACTTCCCGACTGCATTTAAGTCCCCATCTTGCTTCCGGTAAAAGTCTCTTCCCAGCCAGATAAAACCATATACAGCTAAATGTGGTGTTCACTAAATTCCATACGAGCAGTTCTTTAACTCCAAAACCGAGTAATACAATTACGATATTACCTGAAATACCCAATACCGAAACGATTGTCGTTATAATTGAAAAAATATCTAATCGATGAACGGCTTGCAAAACGCCGCTGAAAATTTGCGCCTGCATCACGAAAAATATCGTTGCACTGGCAATATAAAATGCGACGACGGCGTTTTCCTGCATTTCCGGTTTAATGTCGAAAAGAACTACGACTATAAAACGCGCAAAAAAACATAATGTAAAAATACCGAGCAGCCCGACTACAAAATTTACCCATAATGTCGCCGCCAACACTTCTTTAATTTTTTCAGTTTGTTCAGAGGCACGATACTCGGAGACATATTTTGTAACCGCCCGTCCGATACTAAAAGTGAAGGAATAGCTAATAAATCCCAACACTAAAGCATATAAACCGTACTCTTCAAATCCGAGATGACGAACAACCAGCGGCGTAGCGAAAAGAGTTAAGCCGAGGGGCAGCAACCACGAAATGAAACCGAATAATGCGCTCCGCGACCAGCTACTTTTCATTTGACAAACTACATTCGGCGATAATTCCTTCCGCCCATTGACGAGCGATAAAAACGCTTATATCGTTGGCAAACTTTTGTTTCCAAGCGGCTAGTTTTCGGTGTTCTTCACCGGTGTTATAAAAGGCGAACCGATTGACTCGTAAGTTTTCCCGCTCGATTAAAACTTTCAATGTCGAATAAGAATAATAAGCAACGTGGTCTGGATGTACCGGCTCATGTGCACCGCCTCGTCCGCGAAATCCATAAGTTAACATCCGCATTCCGCAGTAAGCGTTAATTGTTGTAATTAAAAGATTTGTTGCCGGATTCATAAATCGCTGAATACCTTTTAGAAAAAGCCCTGGATTTGAGAGATGCTCAATCATTTCGCCCGCAATAATCACATCGAAAGTTTTATCTAAGTTAATTTCTTCAAGTTTTTCCAGATTTGAAAGATAGAGATTTTTTACTCCGGCATCGGATAAAATTTTAATACCCCTTTCATCAAAATCGAATCCGTACAACTCTTTTGCTACTTTATCCAGCTCGAAATGAAGTAACATATGGTTCTTTATCACTTCTTCGGTAAATGGGTAATCAGTACATCCGAGATGAAGAACTTTCTTACTGACACAGGCATTTTTTATAAATTGAACTCGGTCTACCAGTTCAAACTTCTTGTCCATAGATTTTAATTGTAAAACATATCACTTTAATTATCGTTCATCCGCTGCTGATATGCCTCGATATAACTTTCGACAGCGATTTCTGCCACTTTTTTTTCATTGAATTTGGCTAAAGCATACTCTCTTCCATTCTTAGATAAGCTCTCCCTCAATTCATCGTTATCTTTTAATTTTTGAATCGCATCTTTCAAAGCGATGCTATTTCCTGTATCAATCAACAAGCCAGTTTGAAGATGTTTTATAGCTTCGGGTATGGCGTTAATTTCAGTTGAAATTGTCGGGATACCAAGCCCCATCGCTTCAATTATCGAAATTGGTAATCCCTCTAAGTAACTTGGTAAGGCGAAAACGTCTGCCAATCTCATCAACTTGAATAAATCTATGTGTTCACTTCCAACTTGGTCGGAAGTTATAAATCGAAAATTTTCGCCGAGTCCAAAATTCTGCGCTTTTTCCAAATCTACCGCACTCGGTTTTGAATTTGAAATCCACACGAAAGCAATGTCGTTATTATCTTTCAATAACATTTGAGCCGCTTCCAAAAAAATCCAACGCCCTTTCCGGTCGATAAATTGCCCGACGCAAAAAACAAAAAATTTTTCCTTCGGCAGATTATATTTTTTTGAATAAACTGCTCGATCTACCTGTGCCGTCAAGGCTTCGTCAATTTCTTCGGGATTGATATTGGCATAAATGACTTTTACAGTTTCTAAAAATTCGCCTGAAACAAATGGTCTCAAACTTTCTTTTGTGTCCTGATTAGCTGTAAACAAATGAAAGTTTTTGTTGCGGGAAAGAATTTGAAATTTCAGCTTCCACAAAAGAAAACGCCACCTTCGAACGGCAGGGAGCGAATTGTGCATTGTCATAAAAACCGTTGATTTGCGGCATAACCAGAGCAGAGCCCAAAGAGACTGCCACGGCGCAAGTTCTGTGTGAACGACGCTGTTTTTCAAATCGTATTTGCCAACATATTTTAATAAAACAAATTCACAATAAAGTTTTTTCCAATGTCTTTCTAATTTTCTTTTTAACGAATCGGCTGGTGCAGCGTCAATGTGAGCATCGAAAAACTCATATGAAACTCCCAAATTATTTAAAAATTTTAGTAGTTGCATATTAGAGCCTTTTGGCATTACTGCTAAAACTTCGCCTTTTTTTTTCGCTTCTTTCATTAATCCGAAAAAAAGAACCTGCGCTCCGCCCCATTCTAGATAGTGCCAGAGATAAATAAAATTTTTCGGAAATGGTTTCATATAATTTTTATTTATATCTTCTTCGAGTAATATATTAAAAGTCTGCTTGCCGACAGTTAAGGTAATCTCTTAATTAGATTGTAAATATAGTTATAACTAACTTTATAAATAGTTACTTAATAGGTTTAATTAAAAATCTTTCAATTAAACTTAAAAATCCGACTTTGTAAAATTAAAAAAGATTCAAAAATCTGAATCTTTGATAGTTCTAAAGTTAAGTTAAGAAAGACTCTTAGTCTTCTATTACTGCATTGGCAAACATTAAAGAAATATCGGTTTCAGATTCGTTCTTTGAAACGCCGAGTAGCTTCCGAGAAATAGCTCGAATAAAGAAAATGATAAACCCAACAAAGCCCTGCAATCTGCTAGGTGCGCTGTCTATATAGTGATAAAAATGCCTTCGTAAATTTTGTCCGTGTCCGAGATCCAAAAAAAGCGCGTTAATTTTCTCTTTCAAACTCATATCGCTAATACGCTTAGATAATGTATTTGGCTGGCAAAATACTCTCGCTCGCGGGTCAATCAATAATCTCCAATTGTTTCGCTTCAAACGCGGAGTATATTCGGCATCACCAAAATTAGGGTAACGCTTTGAGTTCATCAAACCTTGTTCCCGAATTGCTTCGACCGGCACTAATACACAATTTCCGACGATTATATCAACTTCCCAAGGTTTCGTCGGAATCGTCCAAATCGTCTGTTGTTCCCAGTGCTGCCAACCGCCTTTCCAAGTGTTCCAAATCGGTGCCACTTGAAAAAGTTTGTGCGGCATATCCCACAAAAGCAAAAGCGAACCGACGACCGAACGCGGATATTTTTCCGCCGTTTCAACCATGTAGCGTAAAAAATCGGCATCGAAAACCGCGTCGTCATTGATCATTAAAATATAATCTGGCTGGTACTTTAACGCGGCGCGAACGCCCATATTCGTGCCTTCGGTGAACCAAAGATTACCGTCGCCCGGCACGACTTCAACTTCTGAAAACTCCCGACTTATCGCTTCGCCGGTTCTGTCGGTTGAACCGTCGTCAACGATAATGATGTGAATATTTAACTCTTCCGTGTTTAATCGCGCTAAACTTCGTAAACAAAGCAAAGTGATTTCCCGTCGATTATGAACCGGAGCGACAATTTCAACTCTTTTCACTGTTAAACTTTTTCGGCTAAAGAATTACCTTAGGATTCCTGACCCCAAAGCTGCGTTAGAAATTTGGCTTGCGCTTTGTTTTCATCATCGCTGCAGCCGATTGCAACATATTTGATTTTTTCTTTGTCGGCTAGCTCGCCTTTTAAAATCCGCCAGAAATCATAGACGGTGATGTTACCGCTTTTGATAAAATCTTCGGCGGTTAAGTTTTTAAATTCTTCGTCGGCGGTTGTAATTAAAACAATGTCGGCTTGCTCGAGACATTTTTTCACCGAATCCATAATAACGATTTTTCCCTTCATTTCAGCATTGGCGCTTTCATTGGCAAGCGGGTCGTATGCAACGACTCTGGCACCGGCTTCCGAAAGCAATTTTGCAAGGTAAATGCCCTGCGATTCTTCGACGACGTGCGAACTCGGCTTATACGCTAAACCTAAAATTGCAACTGTCACGCCGTGTTTGATAATCGGTCGCAATCTTTCGGTAATCGTTTCAGCCATCGAACGATTTACGCGGTCGGTCGTTTCGGCGATGTCGGCGCAACTATCGAGGGTGCGTGCCATATAACTCAAAGCAACGTTATCGCGCGGGAAACATGGTCCGCCGTAACCGATTGCGCCGGTCAGATATTTTTTTCCGATGCGCGAATCCGTGCCGAGCGCGTCGGTTACGACATCAACATTCCCGCCCGGAATTCTCTCACATAAATCCGCCAGCATATTAGCAAACGTAATTTTCGTCGTCACGAAAGTATTAACCGAAATTTTCGTCAGCTCGGCGTTTTCAAGGCTCATCCGTTTGCAAGGCGAATTGCCAAACATTACCTTTGAGTAAAATTCCTCAAGTTCACTGCCTGAGCGTTCGTCAAATTCTCCACATAAAGTAAAATCAGGATTTAAAAAGTCTCGAATCACACTTCCAAGAGCAATAAATTCAGGGCTGTAACACAAACCAAAATCCCGACCGGCTTTTTTCCCGGATACTTTTTCGAGAATCGGCAGCAATCCAAAACGGGTCGCGCCCGGCAAAACCGTGGAAGTCAAAACGATAATATGATAACCGTTTTTCTTTGTTAACGCTTTACCAATTTCCCGAAATGCCCAGGCCGCATATTGCAGCGAGAAAGAACCTTTTTCATCGCTCGGTGTCGGAACGATGACGAATGAAATGTCCGAATTTAAAATCGCTTCTTCGTGGCTCATCGTCGCCCGAATACGCTCTTTATTTTCGGAAATATATTTACCCAAATCCGTTTCCTGAACAGGTTCTTTTCCTTCGTTGACCAAATCAACCGATTTTTGATTGACATCAACACCAATCACTTCAAAGCCGCGACTGGCAATCGCGGCAACCATACTTGCGCCCAACTTACCTAGCCCGATTACTGAAACTTTTTCAATCATTAAAATATAGATACCTTCTATTAAACTATAAAAATTTATTTTGCTTTGGCGGTTACACAGAGATGCCAGCCAAAAGTTTTTTCCAATCTGAGAAATACATTTTCAGGCAGCATTCGCCAATACCATTCCTTCACATATTCGTATTTCACATATTCGGGAATTCGATATGGAAATATATGTTCGACGTAATTCTCTTCGATGTCGAAATTTTCGCCGATTAAATCTTTAATAGTTTTCCTCGTGTAAGAATAAGTTACCGGACAACCGGTTTGAGCCTCGGAATGTCTGGCGATGATTTTATCCAATTTCCAAAATCGACCTTTTTCCTGGATCAACATCCAAAAAACCTTCCACGAATACCGGTAATAAACCATCAACTTTAAAGTGCTGCCCGGATGAATGAAATAATCGCGGATTTGCCCGATTATTTTTTCGGGATGCGGCGAATGATGGATTACGCCGAACGAATAAACTAAATCGTATTTTTGCGCGGGGATATATTCGGAAAGTTTTTCGGCGTTGGCTTCGTAAAAATTTATGCGGTCTGAAAACCCAAAAACTTCGGCTCTCCTTGCGGCAAGTTTTAAAGATTTGCTCGATAAATCAACCGCCGTCACTTCCGCGCCGGCGCGGGCAAAATTTATCGTGTCCGTGCCGATGCCGCAGCCGATTTCCAAAACTTTTTTACCCTTCCAATTTGCAAAACCGGCAAAAGCTGGAATATGCGGCTCAACCAGATACTTGCGCGCCTCAACCTGATCAAAGTATTCTTTTGTTCCGATTTCGGCGGTTGAGTGGCGTATGTTACAAGGTCGGCGATTCCAATAATCTCTTACCGATTGAATTTCAACGTCAGAAAATCCCGTCATTGTTAAATTATAAAATAGTTTTTAAGCGATTGCAGTTTCGGTTTTATTTTGTAAGGTTTCTTTAACCTGACTCTCAATCCATTTGTAAGTTGCAGTCAAACCGTCTTCGAGCGAAATTTCCGGTTCCCAACCGAGGATTTCGCGTAATTTCGTATTGTCGGAATTTCTGCCGCGAACTCCTTGCGGACCGTCAATGTGTTTTTTGGTGATCTTCACGTCGGCAATTTTTGCAACTATGTCGGCGAGTTCGTTGATTGTTACCATTCGGTCTTGACCAAGATTTAACGGCTCGGAAAAATCCGAACGCATTAAGCGATAAATTCCTTCGACACAATCGTCAATATAGCAAAAGGAGCGCGTCTGTTCGCCATCGCCCCAAATTTCAATATCAGTTTTCCCGGATAATTTCGCTTCGGCTATTTTGCGGCACATCGCCGCCGGTGCTTTTTCGCGTCCGCCTTCCCAAGTTCCCTTTTCCCCAAAAATGTTATGAAACCGAACCGTGCGCGTTTCGATTCCGTAATCGTTTCGATAATGCATACAGAGAATCTCCGAAATTAACTTCTCCCAACCGTATGCGTCTTGCGGCTGTGCCGGATACGCGTCTGATTCCTTGAGCGGTTTGACATCGGTAACTTCCTGCAAGTGTTCCGGATAAATGCAAGCTGAACTTGTATAAAGATAACGCTTGACGTTATTAGTTTTCGCCGCTTCGAGCGTATGCAAATTTATCAACGAATTATTATAAAGAATTTGCGCGTGATGATTCGAGATAAAACCCATTCCGCCCATATCGGCGGCAAGCGCGTAAACTTCGTCTATATCGCGCGTCGCCTCCAAGCAATTGTCCCAACGGCGCAAATCTAAAATCTCAAACTCATCAGCAAGCGTTTCGCCAAATTCCGGACGTTTAATATCAACCCCGCGTACCCAAAAACCTTTTTCCCTTAGATAGGTAGCTAGATGGTTTCCGATAAAACCACCCGCCCCTGTAATTAAAACCTTTGTTTGCTTGATCATAGATAATAGAAGTTAATTCTTTACAATAGAAAAATATGGGCCTAAATTTTTATTCTTCATCTTGACGGTAACTATCGCGGTGATAGTAACTTTGGTAATAATAGTAATTATCCTGTGAACGTAAATTTACGTTATTGAGGACGACACCGAATATTTTCGCGCCGATGTCCAATAAAAGCTGCCGCGAGCGACGAACGACTTGACGCGAACTCTTGCCGGAATTGACTACTAAAATTACGCCGTCAACCATCGAAGCAATTAAAACGCCGTCTGTAAAAGAAGCAATCGGCGGCGAATCAACTACTACGTGCGTAAAGTTCTTTTGCAATGTTTTCAAAAGATTCGACATTTGTTCGGAAGCGATAAGTTCTGCCGGATTTGGCGGAACTGGTCCTGATGTCAAAAGATTTAACTTGGCTTCTTCGTCATACCCGATTACATCTAAAATACCTTGTTCCGACAATTCGTTAGAGAGAAGTGTGCTTAACCCTTCTGCATTACTAATGTTGAAAACCGAATGAAGACGCGGACGACGCATATCAGCGTCAATTATTAAAACCTTCGCGCCGGTCTGCGCCAAGCTAATCGCCGTGTTAATAGCAGTCGTCGTTTTTCCTTCTGATGGCAGGCTCGACGTAATAAGAAGTGATTTCGGAGCGTGTCCGGCAGTTGACAGCAAAATTGAAGTACGCAGTTGCCGATAGGCTTCGGCAAGCGAAGACCTCGAATCGTTATGAATTAGCAAATCATTAGTCGGATTTGCCATTTCACCATCGTCATTTCCGCCCACCAGCAATAATCTACGTTTCGGCATCGAGTCAATTCTCGGAATCGCCGCCAAAGCCGGCAATTGCAGATACGTTTCGACTTCTTCAATCGTACGAATCGTATCGTCGAGATACTCGAGGAAAAGTGCTAAACCCATTCCGAACAAAGTTGATAAAAACAGTGCTCCGACAACGGTCATCAAACGTCTTGGCGCAACGGGCTGTTCAGGAGGAATTGCTATTTCCGCGATACTTATATTGTTACCTGTTCCGCGCGCGATAACATCGTTGCCGCTTTGCTGAGCAGTTAATTCTTTCAAAAAACCTTTTTTAGTATCGATGTCTTGCTTCAATAAACTCAGCGTTACCGCCGATTGATTTTGTCCTTGGGCTTGATTGTATTGTTGATCGAATGAAGCTCGAATTTGATCTTCTTTATTTTTGGCTGAAAGATATTTAGTTCGTAAATTATTCAAAAGTTCCGCCGATTTCTGTTTGCGAAATGTGGCTAAATCTTCTTCATTACCTGTTATTGCTTTTTTAACTTCACTTTCGAGAGTATCAATTTGTGTATCAATTTCCTTAACTTCAGGCGCAGTGGGCATATATTCTTCTAAAAGCCTTGCCCTTTGCGCTTTTAAATCGGCTACTTTCTTTTGCGTATCATTAACTAAACCGCGAATAGTATTTTCTCTCTCAGAAGTATATCGGGCGGTTAGCTCTTCGGCGCGGGCATTCAAACTTTCCGCATTTTTACTCACCTGCGTATATTCAGCTTCGGCATTTTTGCGCTCGTTTTCCGCACTAAGTAAGTCCTTGTTCAATCCTGAGAGGCGGTCGAGAGCAATTGTTTGACCTTCATCAGTTTTTAAAATGTCGGCATCTTTTGTTAAATTAAATAATTTAACTTCACCGTTTTTAACTTCGGATTGCAAAGTCGCAATTCGTTCTTGAAGAAAATCGCTTGTCTTGCTGCTAGTTCCGGTGCGTTTCTCCTGATTTGCTTTTGAAAAAACCTCACCTATTCCATTAACAATAAACGAAGCAAGTTCGGGGTTAGTATGACGAAATGAAACTTCGATTAAACGCGTATCTTTGTTGGTCGTTCGCGTTTCTCTGACCGGCTCAACACTCAAATTCTTTTTGATTATGTTAACGTATGGAGCTAATCGAACGGCTTCGGCGATTTCCTCTGAAGACGCTAAAGACGCGCTGGCTGAAACCGAAACTTCATCAACTCCGTTACTGGTTTTTTTAACATCAGTGCTGGCGAGTCCAACCGCTTTCAACATTTGCCGCCAAACTGAAACTGATTCATCGGATTTCGCTTTTTGAAATTCCTTGTTGCTGTCTAAGCTAAGTTCTTTGACAACGCGCCTCAAAAGACTTTCACTAACTAGAAGCTGCAACTGAGTATTAAAATACGACGGGTCTTGGTTTGACATCGGCACGCGCCGGTCGGTAACTACCAAATCAGGATTGGCTTGCTCTAAATCCACTTGGATAATTGCTCTCGATTGAAAGATATCTGGCTTCCGAGCCATATAAATAGCTGTTAAGGTTGTTACGAGGACGGCAATTCCGACGACCAGCCAAAATCTTTTGCGGATTATCCGCCAATAATTGATAAGCTGGAAACCGTCTTGCGTGCCCGTTTCTCGATACGCGCCGTAGCTGCCGTTAGTCGCGGGAATTTGCGGCTCAAACGGACGTTCAATCTCAACCGTTTCCATCTGCCGGTGAATGATTTCTCTAGTATCTTTCATAGAAAAAATTAAGGGATTTTATAAAAAATGTTTCCTATACCGCCCGTAATCGCTTTGAAAAATTGATTGCGTATTGACTTAACACCATCTTTCGGAACATTAACAATATCGTTCGCCTGCAAAACCGGGTCATCTACTTTTTTAGCTACAATGTCCTTTAAATCATAAACCGTCTCGGTCTTCGCGATGCCGTCCGCTCCCTGTCTTTGAATTGTTATCTTGCTTGTTTTAGCTTCCGGCGCAATTCCGCCCGCCTTAGCGATAGCTTGCGTCAATGTCATCGGTTCTCTAAGCGATACGGTCGCCGGCTTAATAACGTTGCCGGTCACGTACGCTTCCTCGGCTACCAACACGGAAACAATATCGCCTGGCTCCATCCACGGATTTTTATCCCCTGACATTACATCTTTTACTTTATAGCTGAGAAAAACAACTTTATCATCAACACCATCTGCTTCGGCACAGCCGGCAGTATTTCCGACTCGCGCCACTTGAATTTTCGCTCCGGCTTTTTCAACATCAGGTCCACCGGCAAAAGCTAACAGTTCAAGTAGTCTGATTTTTCTATTTAAATAAAAATTTCCCGGCTTTTCAACCGCGCCGATGACGGCAAACGGTTGTGAACGCTGCTCGACCGCGCGCACATTAACAAACGGATTTCGCAGATAATTTTTATAAAGCACACCGATTGTTTCTCTTAACTCTCTTTCGGTTTTACATACGGCGATAATTGGTTTATCAATTCGCGGCATCAAAATTGTACCGTCCGGACTGACGCTGACGACTTGCGAAAGCTCCGGATGCCTGAAAACCTGAATCTCCAAAGTATCTTGAAAACCAATTCGATACTTTTCGTTAGATTGTTGTTGGGCGAGAATTTGTTTATCTGTAAAATCGTCGCTGACCTTTTCTTGAATCGCATCAGCTTTCTTTTCAAACGTCTGTGGATTTTCCGTATTTTGTCCAAAAACGCTGTTTATGAAAAGGCCGAGCAAGATTACGGCGGGACAAAATACCGTCAAAGTTTTAATTACTTTCATGTTATAACTCCAAAATCATTAATATACAGCAGGAAGGAATTTCAAGCATTTGATTCAGATTCATTTGTAAAAGTTTATTTTTAATTACTACATTTTGATTGTATCAAAATAATTTAGAAAAAGGCATTCTAGTAAATATGGTTAAAAAGATGTAGTTTAAAGACTTCCCAAAATCACAGTTTTTCAATTTTCGATTTAATTAGGTAAAATTGCCTGCTCATTCACTTATGGAAAACATTACGCCGATGCTTCGGCAATATCTCGAAATCAAAAAACAATATCCGGGAACTTTACTTTTTTTCCGTCTAGGAGATTTTTACGAACTTTTTAACGATGATGCAATTGTCGGCGCGCGTGAACTCGACATTACGCTCACCGCCCGCCACAAAGATACAAAAAATCCAATTCCGATGTGCGGCGTTCCGCATCATTCGGCTGCCGGCTATATTTCAAAACTCGTCAAAAAAGGTTTCCGAGTGGCAATCTGCGAACAAACCGAAGCGGCAGGCAAAGACGTTAAACTTGTCCGCCGCGAAGTTGTCCGCGTCATCACGCCTGGCACGGCGGTTGATTCGCAACTTGTCGAATCGAAAGAATCAGTCTATCTAGCATCGGTCTGCGGTGCGGGCGAAAATTTTGGCTTGGCTTTTTTGGAGCTTTCGACCGGAGAATTTACAGCCACGCAAATTTCCGGGCTCGATGCTTGGTCAAAAATTACGGCTGATATTGAAAGTTACTCTCCACGCGAACTTCTTTTTCCCCAATCTTTACAAAAATTGATTGAAAATTCTTTTGTTAATTTGTCTCAACAAAATTTATCTGCTTCGAGCAATGTAGTTTCAATAAATCCAGCAAACTCCAATAAATTTTCGACAACCTTGACGGCATTAGACGATTGGCTTTTCCAAATTGATGATTGCGAAACCGTATTAAAACGTCAGTTTAAGGTTAAAGATTTATTTGGTTTTGGTTTGGAAGGTAAATCGGAAGCAGTTCGTGCGGCGGGTGCTTGTCTAAATTATGCTCAGGAAACACAACGCGCAACTGCCGAACACATCGCAGACTTAGCTTACTATGAGACAAATGAGTTTATGATTTTAGATGCCGTTACTTTAAGGAATCTTGAAATTATCGAATCACATAATGAAAAAAGTAAGCACACGCTTCTGAGAGTAATTGATGAAACAGTCACCGGAATGGGCGCACGATTGTTACGCTCTTGGCTTCTTCGTCCATCAATCAGGCAGAGCGAAATTAAAACACGACTCGTAGCCGTGGCTGAATTAACCGAGTCAATTCTAAGAGACAAAATTCGTTTTTTGTTAAAAGAAATCTCAGATTTGGAAAGGTTAGTCGGCAGATTAAATCTCGGCACTACTTCGCCAAGAGATTTGCTGGCTCTTAACCGTTCCCTTTCAAAAACGCCATCAATAAATCTTTCGTTATCAGACGCGCATAGTCTTCTACTCCAAATTTTGAGTGAAAATATATTTGAACTTCCCTTCATTCAAGAATTAATAACTGACGCAATTTCAGATGAATCGCCAATTAATATTGCTGAAGGCGGCGTAATTCGCGAAGGTTATAATTTAGATTTAGATGAAATGAGAAACATTTCTCATTCCGCTAAACAGACTATTGCTGCCTTCGAGGAGCAAGAAAAAAAACGCACTGGTATTCATAACCTAAAAATTAAATTTAACAATGTCTTTGGATATTTTATTGAAATCTCTAAAGGCAACGTCTCGCGCGTTCCGACCGATTATGAACGCCGTCAAACTTTGACCAACGCTGAAAGATACACTACACCTGAATTAAAAGATTGGGAAACAAAAATTTTAGGAGCAGAAGAAAAAATCAAAGAACTCGAAACTGAAATTTTTCTCAAAATCCGCTCTGAAATTCAAAAGGAAACAAAGAATCTACAATCTACCGCCCGTGCTTTAGCGACTCTGGATGCTTTGGCAAGTTTGGCTGAAGTTGCCTCCAGACAAAATTATACTGCACCGATTTTACACGACGGCGATGAAATCGAAATTAAAGACGGCAGACACGCGATAGTCGAAGCGTTTAGTTCGGAAACATTTATTCCCAACGATTTGCAGATGAATAATTCGACGGATCGTTTATTAATTATCACCGGACCGAATATGGGCGGAAAATCTACAATGCTACGGCAAATCGCTCTCATACAAATTCTCGCTCAAATGGGTTCGTTCGTGCCTGCCTTTTCAGCAAGGCTTCCGATTATAGATAGAATCTGGACGCGAGTCGGCGCATCCGACGATTTGGCTTCGGGTCGTTCAACCTTTATGGTTGAGATGACTGAAACGGCGACGATTCTGCACAATGCCACGCCGAAAAGTTTGATTTTATTAGATGAAATCGGACGCGGAACATCTACCTTCGACGGACTTTCGATTGCTTGGGCGGTCGCCGAATATCTACACAATTCGCCGGAACATTCAGCGAAAACGCTTTTCGCAACGCATTATCACGAATTAACCGAATTAGCGGAAAATCTTCCGGGCGCGAAAAATTATCAAGTAATGGCAGCTGAAAGAGACGATCAAGTTGTATTTCTTCACAAATTGAAAAAAGGTAAAGCGTCGAAATCCTACGGCATTGCGGTCGCGCAACTGGCTGGACTTCCCGCCCAAACAATTGCGCGAGCAAAAACCGTTTTAGCCAAACTCGAACAATACGAATTGGCTGTTTTCTCCGAGGTTAAACAAAAAAGCGACGCACTAGAAACAGCTGTCGGACGCGCTTCACAAAGCAGAATGGCATCTCAATTTTCATTATTTGCAATCACCAATGAAAATGTTATCGATGAATTGCGCGGTTTAAAGATAAGCGAAATATCTGAAAAGCAAGCAAAAGAATTTTTAGAAGAACTTCAAAGACGAATAATTTAGAGATAGTTATTATTTTAGTTTCAAGTATCGCGTTAGCAGTCGGCATCCAGACACTTTATAAATCACTTTAATATTGTTACGAGCTGCCTTGATTTTATTATGTTTGAAGACTTTACTAATTTACCCATAGAGAAAAAAATTGGTCAATTATTTTTTATCGGAATCTCCAACACCGCTTTTGATGAGGAAACAAAAAATCTCTTAATGGAAATTTCCCCCGGCGGTGTATGTCTTTTTACTAGAAATATCCGTGAAGCATTGCAAACCCGCCAGCTGTCGGATGATATTCGCGAATGTTTATCAATCCAGCCTTTTATAAGTCTCGACCAAGAAGGCGGCAGAGTTGACCGTCTGCGAAAAATTATCGCGCCGATGCCTGCCCCGAATTCATTTAAAACAATTGAACAAGCAAAAATTTTTGCAACCATAACGGCTGAAGTTATTAGAATCTTAGGTTTTAATATGAATTTCGCTCCCGTTATTGATGTTATCAACTCAGACCGTGAAAAATTCGATAATGGACTTTACTCTCGAACTTTTGGAAATTCAAAAAATGATGTTGCTGAATTTGCCGGCGAATATTTGAAAAAATTACAAGGCGGCGGTTGTTTTGGTTGTCTTAAACACTTTCCCGGACTCGGGGCAAGCACGATTGATTCACACGAAGAATTACCGAACGTTAATCTTAAGCGGAATGAGTTGTTTGAAAATGATTTAATGCCTTATCAGCAACTTTTCCAAACAAGCGACATCAAAACCGTAATGATTGCCCACGCTAATTACCCAATGTTTGACTTGCAGGAAACCGATAAGAGTGGCAAACTTTTACCGTCTTCATTGAGTTTTAACATCGTTACTAAACTATTACGCGAAGAATTAGGCTATCAAGCTTTAGCAATTACCGACGATTTAGAAATGGGCGCAATTGTTAAAAATTATAGAATAGGTGAAGCCTGCCAGATGGCGATTGCAGCCGGCGTTGATATGTTAGCAATTTGCGCAAACGCCGACTTAATCCGCGAGGGTTTTTATGCGGTTTTAGAATCCTTCAAAGAAGGAAAAATTTCCGAATCGAGAATTAACGAATCTTTGGAACGAATTGCACGAGTAAAATCTTCAATAGAACCACCTTTGCCTTTTGATTCAGAACGCCTACAGTTTTTATCAAAAATCATATCCCAACAAAAATTTATGGAGGATAAATAATTTTGCAAAAAATATTGGTAATTTTAATTTTCATCTGTCTTAATTTTTCAATTTCCTGTCGCACGAAAAACAATGAATACATAACTGTTGCTTTGCCTGAGAAGTTTTCTTCATTCGATACTTTAACTTCCACGGCTTCCGATGCGGCAGCCGAACGTGTGCGAAATTTAATGTTTAACTCTCTGGTCAGAAAAAACGAAAAGTTTGAATACGTCGGAGAACTAGCCAAAGAAATCCAACCGTCGCAGGAAGGTAAAGTCATAACTTTTATTTTACGAGAAGATGTTAAATTCAATAATGGGAAAGAATTTACGTCCGCCGATGTAAAATACACTTTTGACGAATTATTTAAAAGCAATGGTTACAAATCCGGTGCATTTTTCGACACGGTTGATGATAAAAGAGTCCGTCATATTAATTCGATAGAAACGCCGGATTCTAAAACAGTGGTATTTATTTTAAGCCGAGCTTCTCTTCAAAACCAGCTTTTATCAAATCTGGTCGCCATACCGATTATTCCCGAAGGAACTTTCGAGCAGCAGAAAAATCAGCCGGTCGGTTCAGGGGCTTTTCGGTTTGTCAATTTCGACCAATCGCAAAATATTGTCGAACTCGCAGCTAATCCAGAGTATTGGGATGGCGCACCGAAAGTTCAGAAGATTCGCGTTAAAACCGTCACCGACGCCAATTCTCTGCAAGCCGAATTGCAAAGCGGCGGCGTTGATATTGCTCCGCTTCCGACGAATCTTTCGCCCGACACCTTAAAATCTTTAGGCAACAGTCCAAGTCTCAAAGTCGAGCAATTCAATGGCTCGAATATTCAATATCTGCAATTTAATACACAATCTACACCGTTGAATAATATAAAATTACGGCAAGCGATTGCCTACGGGATTGACCGTGAAAAAATTATTAACGAATTGCTTTTTGGACAAGCAACAATTGCTCATTCGATTTTGCCGATTGACTCTTGGGCTTATAGCGCTGGAACAAAATATATTTATGACTTGGCGAAAGCAAAACAACTGGTACAAGAATCAGGTTATAAAGGCGAGCCAATTAAATTTAAATTTGCCTCAGGCGGCGCGGCAACTAATCAATACGCTCAAGTGATACAAAACTCTCTGGTTCAAATAGGGTTGAATGTTGAAATTGAACCTCTCGAACGACCAACTTTTCTTACTCAACTCGGCATAGGACAATATCAGATGTCCACGGGTATTTGGGTCGGCGGAAATCAAGATCCGATTTTTCTTAACGATTTATTTACAACAAAAAAAATTCCGAACGAAAAAGCGAAGGTCAGTTGCTGCAATCGAAGTCGCTACAGCAACCCAGAAGTTGATAAATTAATTGAGCAGGCATTTAATTCGACTAATCGTGAGCAAGCCAAAGAATTATATTTCAAAGCACAGGAAATAATCAGCAATGAAGTTCCGATGTTTCCCCTGTGGTATCCGGCAAATATGGTTGTGTCAAACAAACGCATCGACAACATTAAAATCAGTCCGAGCGGCGATTGGGGCTTTATCAAGGACATCACCGCCGACGGCAAATAATCGTCTCCGGCTTGACAAAAAATTCTTAGTTTGTAGAATTATCATTTGCATCGCGGGAATAGCTCAGTGGTAGAGCGCGACCTTGCCAAGGTCGAAGTCGCGAGTTCAAGTCTCGTTTCCCGCTCCAAGATTTAAAGGAGAAAGGCGAAAGGCGAAAGGCGAAAAGCTAAGGAATTGTTTTCACTTTACCCTTTCGCCTTTCGCCTTTCAAAATCGGCGGCGTAGCCAAGTGGTAAGGCAGAGCTCTGCAAAAGCTTTATTCATCGGTTCGATTCCGATCGCCGCCTCCAATCTTTTCAATCATTAAAAGGCATCTGATTACTCTTCATTATCAATAATGTCCAACTACAATTAATTACCTTCAAACAGTAAAAATTATTGATTCTAGTAATAGTAACGTGTATATTTAATCCACCATTTTTCAATAATTAAATTAAAAACTTTTATTAAACAGAAATAACTATGATTTCTGTTGGCAATCAAATTGGACGATACAAAATTCTAAATTCCATCGGAGTTGGTGGAATGGGTGAGGTTTTTTTAGCTTTCGATATAGAATTAGAGCGTTTTGTAGCTTTAAAGGTTCTACCGTCAGATGTATCTAATGACAAAGAACGTATTCAGCGATTTGTTCAGGAGGCAAAAGCAGCTTCCGCATTGAATCACCCGAACATTCTGACAATCCACGAAGCTGGTTTAGTGAACGGAACACGTTTTATAGCTTCTGAATTTATTAAAGGCAAAACGCTTAGAGATAAATTAAAAAGTGAAGCGCTAAACTTATCTGAAACGATTGAAATAGCTATTCAAATTACTTCAGCACTCCATACTGCACATTCAAGCCAGATAATTCATCGCGACATTAAACCGGAAAATATAATGATTCGAGAAGATAATCTGGTAAAGGTTTTAGATTTCGGATTAGCGAAACTTACTGTTCAGAAACTTCAATTATTTAATAGTGAATCTCTAACTTACGAACAAGTGAAAACTATTTCGGGTATGATTCTTGGAACTGCCGGCTATATGTCTCCGGAACAAGCCAGAGGCAAAACAGTTGACCACCGAACAGACATTTTTAGTCTTGGGGTTGTTCTCTATGAAATACTTACCGGAAAACAACCGTTCACCGGCGACACAAATAGTGATGTCATCGTAGCGATTTTAATGAAAGAGCCTCAAAATCCGCGTTCATTAAATTCTGAAATTCCTGCTGAACTTGAACGCATCATCTTGAAAACCCTTTGTAAAGATTGCGAAGAGCGTTATCAAAACGCTAAAGATTTATTAGAGGATTTCAAGGAACTTAAGCAAGATTTGGATTTTAAATTAAAAATCGAGCGTAAAATATCGGCTAACAAAGGGACAGAAGCGAAAACGGAAATCCTCAAAGCCGACACTGGTAAAACTATTAATATTGAAACTGATCCAATTGATGAACTGCCGACTTATAAAAATCCTTTTATAAAACTTACAAATAGAGCCAAATTTGTATATAAATCTCGCTTTTCTATTCCTATAATTTTGAGTTTGATAGTAATAGGATTTTTTGCATATCTCATATCACCGGCAATTTGGTTAATACCGCCAAAAAATGAAGCTGTCAAATTGTTCAACAATGGGACTGAAGCCTTACGTGAAGGAACATACTTTAAAGCAAGCAAAATGTTTGAAGATGCGATTAGAATTGATAATAACTTTCCTAATGCACATGCCGGTCTTGCTGAAGCATGGATAGAATTGGATTATTTCGGACGCGCCCAAAACGAAATGTTGAAAGTTTATGAATTGCAGCGGAAGCGACAAACATTTTTATCTTCTTTTTCTCAAACCGAAGACTCTCTTTACATTGATGCAATCAATGCAACCGTCCTTCGCAATTTTTCCCAAGCCGCTGGAATTTATGAAACATTAGCTCAAAATCATCCAAACGAATCCCACGTTTATTTAGATTTAGGACGAGCTTATGAGAAAAATGAAGAAATAAATAAATCAATTGAGTATTATGAAAAGGCTATTCAATTGGACTCTCAGTATGGTGCCGCGTTTTTGCGTTTGGGAATTTTAAGAAGTCGCAAAGGGGAATACGAAAAAGCTTTATTAGCTTTTGATAAAGCCGAAAATATTTATGACCGGCTTAGTAATGATGAAGGAGTAGCTGAAGTAAAGTTTCATCGAGGTATTTCCCTTAATAGTCAAGATCAACTTAAATCAGCATTTAATCAGTTTGAACAGGTTACTAGCATTCCAAGGGCTAATAAATACCAAAAGATTAAGGCAATGCTACAAATTAGTAGCCTTTTATGTAGCGAAGGAAAAACAGATTTAGCACAAGGTTACGCATCAGATGCAATAAAATTGGCAAAAGAAGAAAGAATGGAAAATCTTACTACCAATGGTTTGATTGATTTTGGAAACGCCTTTTTTGTGCGTGAAGAATACGTGAAAGCTGAACAGCATTTTCGCCAAGCACTCGAATTTGCTCGTAAAGACGATGGACGCCGTAATGAGGCTAGAGCTTTATTGGCGTTAGGCAGTTTGTTTGTCGAACAGCACAAAGCAGACGAAGCATTGCAGTTTATAAAACAATCCTTACCATTTTATCAGCAAGGCGGTTATAACAAAGAAGTTTCACAAGCATATATCCTTCAAGGCTTCGCAAGCGTAATGAAAACTGATTATTCGGTAGCTGTTCAATCGTTCGAAATAGCCGCGCAATTGGGAGAAACATCACAACGTGCATTAGCTTTAACCGGACTTGGCACTGTATCAACTGACCAGGAGCAATATCCAAAAACTTTACAATATTTTGAACAAAGCAATAAATTGTATGAATCAATAGGTAATAATTACCATACTGTTTTTAGCCAGTACAATGTCGCTGATATTTTGTCAAAATTAGGTTTAGTCGAGGAAGCAAAACAAACCCTTGCCAAAGCTGAGAAGATATTTACTGAAACGAACATCTCGCAGCCCAATTTACAGGCTAAGTTTTTATTGTTAAAGGCACAAATAGCTCTAAGCGAAGGTAATTTCGCAGAAGCTCTTAAAATTACCAAACAAATTACTACATTAACAGACCCAGAGATTGCTTCTGAGACTTATAGAATTTCGGGTTTAGCGCAAATCTTTTCTAAGGCAAGAAATATTGACGGCGTTCAAACGTGTGTTAAAGCAGTTGAAGCGGCTTTGCAAACAAACGATTTACGAGCCGTTAGTAGGGCAAAATTATCGCTTGCTGAAGCGTATTTGAACGTTGGCAATAATAAGGAAGCGTTAGAAAAGGCGTTAGAAGCTAAGGATTATTTTGTTGCCACAGGGCAAAATGAGTCGGGATGGCGATCCTGGCTTATCGCTGCAAAATCTAGTAAACAAAAAGGTGATAAGGAATTTTCACGACAATACTCATTATCGGTTCTTGAAGTTCTTTCCAAACTAAGAAGTGCTTGGGGCGAAGAGTATTTCAAATCTTATTCAAATAGAGCCGATATAAAGTTGTATTTGGAACAAGTCAAAGAATCTGGTCAATTTTAATCTTTATTATCTTTATGCAAACACTTTAATACTTTGGAGGAACAACTATGAATCTAGAAATAGAAAAGCGTGATGAAGTTAATGAGTCAGAAATTCCTGAGCTAATTGTTGGACGGTTGAATGTGGGTTTATCCCATACAATTCCACCAATTATTATTAATTCAAGCTCTTTTGAATTTGAAACCGTCAATTCTCTAGTGGAAGAGAAGTCGCTATTACAAACAAGCCCCGAAAACCTTCAGACTGTTCTCGGATCAAAGGTATATAAAATAACAGGTTTCGGTCCTGCACAATCAGTGAGAGTCTTTAGATACAATGAGGCAAACGGAAATATTACACGTACTAAAAATTTTCCAAGTCCTGACGGGGTTAAAGTTGGAATTTGGTTGCAGTATTATCAAAATAAGAAATGGGAGTGGGTTGGTAATACTGAAAAAGATCCAGAAATCTTGATTATAGGGTTAACAAATGATTTTACGATTACTACTGACAAAGAGTTATTAGAAGAGGAAACAAACTATCATCAAACACGAACAAAGAAACGTAAGTATCCAGAAGGTAAAATTTGGCGTTTTGGTAAGGTAAAAGTTTATGATTTTGTTGGTGGCGAATATGATACAGATGAAGGGCACGAATACGTGTTAGGATTTGATAATCATCATCATTCTTAAAAAATGTAGTAGTCGCCTGCGTTACAGAAGAATATGGTTGAACACAGCAAAATTTAAGTGTTTGGGATAAAATTGCTTGTGCTTCCTTGTTCTTCTGTGAACTGCAGCCATTAATTTCTGCAAAAGCTTTATTCATCGGTTCGATTCCGACCGCCACCTCCAATAAAATCTATAATTTCGGGTTTTTGACTTAATACTTTCGTTTCAATTCTCAAGTAATTTGCCTTTTAATAATGGCTGCCCTATCAGGCTGTGATAGAATGCCATAACCATCAAGGCAGAAAGGAAAAGAATTCTTTTTTACCTCTCGACCTCATTTAGAAATTTCGCTTCAAAAATTTTTTGTCCGGCAAGCGAAGTATAAAAACCGTAAATCGCCAAACCGAGAATCACCACCGCCGCGAAAATCGTGTTGCCGAAATACCAACTCGAAACATTTGCCGTAATCGGGTTGTGGAAGGTTAGAAAAAAGAAGACGAAAAATGAAACGGTGGCGAGCAGTCCGAAACGAGCGATACAAATGACGTTGATGACACCAATCAAAGCCGGTGCGAGCCAGAAAATCCAATGTCCGCCGCTGGCAAAAAACAAACCGTTAATCAGGAAATATATCGCCCAGAAGACAAACATCGCCAGCCATTGTTTTCTGAAAATCGTGACCAGCAAAACCAGAAAAAGCAGCCCGCACAAAGCGAAAAACATCGCGCTTGAAGTACCCGATAAAAAAGTCGCCAGAAGATGCTTGAAACTTTGAAGATATGAAACACTCATTCCGGGATTCGGAGCAACCGCTTCGCCCATCCAAGTCGGCAGCAGATACATCATAAAGATTGTCGCCGTATGCGCCAAACCCAAAATGCCGCCGACCAGGATGTCGCGCCCGACCATCGGGTCGCGGAAATCGCCCGCCAGCAGACGATTCCACGAAATTATCAAACTTGCCCAGCGGCGGCGGACGTAAGGTTCGAGCGCGAGATAAATCAATCCAATCAACGCGCCGTTAAAAAGCGAAGTTCCCGCCATTTTGGAAAGCAGCGGTTCTTCTTTGGCTAAATCGGGAACGTGGTCGGCGAAAAGCAGACTTGCGGCAAGTGACATCAGAAAAACGAAAATCGTGATTTTGAACGCGCCTTTCACGTCGCTGCGCCCGCGCTGCAAATTGCGGCGGGCGAGAAAAACTCCGGCGATGATAACTCCTATAAAAAGCGAAATCAAAAGCACACCGGCGACTTTGACCGGAGCGGTGACGGCGGTTTCTTCTTGCCGCGCGGGTTTGTCCCACGGCGCGACGATTTGAAAATAGACGGGTTTTCCCTGAAACGCAGCGGCTTCGATGCGGACGGGAATTTCCGCGTGGTCAATGTGCGTACCTTCCCAAGACAAACTCGAGTCGGCGTAAACGGGCGGCGTCCAATTCGATTCGGTTTGCCGGTAATTGCGAATGTCTAGCCCTGCTTCCGAGAAAAGCATCGACCAATCAACTTCGCTTGTCTGCGCCGTTTTTTCTTTGACCTGCGGCGGCACGGCTTGAAATTCGAGCAGGCGTCCGCGAGCGTCCAAAATAACTTTGGTCATTCCCGCGACATCGTTCGACGGGTCATCCGGCTTAACCATTTCGTATTGCAAAGGTTCGAGATAGCGCGGGCTGGTGCGATGCCAGAAATAAATTATCGCGGGCTGCCCGGAGCGCATTCTTTCCCAACGCTGCAGCGATTGTTCAGCGTCGGCGTAATTGTAGTAATCGTTGACATTTTCGCCAAAACCGTAATCGGTATCAACCGGCGCATTCGTGTAGCCGAGTTTTTTCAAAATCGAAGCGGCGCGTTCCGCCAAAACTTCGGGCGACTTTTCGAGAGGAATCCATTCGTGATATTTGACTCTGCCCGAAAAGAAAACGATGAAGGCGAAAAGCAAAACCACCGCCGACAGACAAGCGACGGCGACGGCGGGTTTCAACGCGCCTTTTTTCGGAGCGGCGGCGACCATTTCCGGGCTTGGCGTTTCGCCCGCCGCGATTGCCGCTTCCAATGGATTCCCGCCCGGCAACATCATCGCCACTTGCAAAGCATTTTTCGGACGCTCCGTCGGATTCTTTTCCAGACATTGAAGAATCGTCTTCTCGACAATCGGGTCAATCTCCTTCAAAACTTCCGAAGGATTGGTCGGCGCGGTCGTTTGCTGTTTCTTCAAAAGTTCGTGAATCGAATCTGACTGAAAAGCCTGTTTGCCAGTGAAGATTTCATACAAAACGAGTCCGAGCGAATAAATGTCGCTTTTCGTCGTCAATTCCTTTCCCGCGATTTGTTCGGGCGACATATACGCCGGTGTTCCGACAACGCCCGCGTTCGCTTTCAACTCGCTTTCCAGTCCGGCGATACCGAAATCGGTAATCCGCGCTTTGCCTTTGCTGTCAATTATCACATTCGCGGGCTTCAAATCACGATGCAAAATGCCCGCATCGTGAATTGCCGCTAGTCCGAAACAAAGTTGACGCGCAATCTCGACGGCTTTGTCCGACGGCAAGCGTCCGATACGTCTGAGCAGCGAAGATAAATCGTCGCCGTCAATAAATTCCATCGAAAGAAAATGTTTTCCTTCAATCTCGCTGATGTCGAAAACGCGGCAGACGTTCGGGTGCGATACTTGTCTTGCGTTGCGAACTTCCGAATGGAAACGCACCAAAGCCGCTTTGTCTTTTTCGAGTTCGTCGGGCAAAAATTTGAGCGCAACCGTTTGATTTAGTTTGATGTCTTCAGCTTTGAAAACTTCGCCCATTCCGCCACGCCCGAGCAAGCCGATAATCCGATAACGATTTGCCAGAATCGTTCCGGCGATAAATTTTTCGCTTTGTAAATCGCCTGTCGTCCGATTTGCCGCTAATGTCTTTTTATCTTCAAACATACTTGCGACTTCGCGGGCGGCGGGTTTTTCCATAAAACTTTCGGCGTTTTCGAATGAGTTTAATAAGTTTTCGATTTCACGGCGCAGTTCGACATCATTGCCGCAAGCATTTTCGAGAAACTTTTCGCGTTTCTTCGGCTCAAGTTCCTGTGCCGCATCGAATAAACCTTTAATTTTTTTCCAGCGCTCCGTATCCATTGATTGGTCGTTGAGCTTTTGGGTTTACTGTGTTTCGAGTTCGAAATTTTTCTGCCGTAAAGTCGCGGTCAAATCAGATGAAACACGCGAACCACAAACGCTGCATTCGCCCTCGGATTTTGACAAAACGGCTGAACATTGCAGACATTTTTTCATCAGGGCAAACTTTCAATTTGAAATTTGTCAGTAATAATAATACTTTTTTCATTTTTTCGTAAGTTTTCCCTTCAGTCTTTTCACAAAGATAGCACGCCCTTAACCGTATTTGACTCAGAAGACCAAACGCGCAAGGCGATTATCGAACAAAAAAATCCGAAAAATTCGACAAGCAAGCGAATTCGATTGCCGAACTTCCAAGCGTCGGTGCGCGCGATGATTTCAGCGGCGGGCAAATTTCCCGCCTCTCTCGAAATACTGCCGATGAGCGGTGCAAGATAAATAATCAAAACCAATGAAATCATAAAGCCGGTTAAAGCCGACAGTACGAGCCATTTGCGTGATTTTCTTGCGTATTTCCAGGCCGTTACAGTCGCCCCTAGTGAAACGAGAAATATCAAAGGATTGAGCGGAAAGAAAAACGGCAGGCTTTCCTTTGTCGATATCGCGTTGTAAGCGATTACGGACTCGGGCGGATTCGACAGCCATTTCGGAATCACGCGGGCTTCGTTGAAATACTGCCCGCCGCACCAAATTCCCCAGACCCCGACAGATGCCATTAACAGAAAAGCTGCGATATTTTTCCTCATTAATTTCTCCCTTTTTATCGCCAGACTGATTCGCTCAAAAGCCTGCCGAACGAGTTAGACTGCGCGACCTTTGATGTACATTCCGTTTATGACCACATAGTCCGAATCTTCAGCAAACGGTTGGGCAAACTCCGCTCCGCTTTTCGCGTTCCAACCCTTAACCATTTGTTCGACATTGGCGCGAATTGCTTTTTCATCTTCCGTTTTGGCAGAATTGTTTTGTCCGTAAGAAACACTGCAACCTAAAAAAAATAAAACCGTCATTGTCATTAAATGTCTTTTCATAAATTCTCCTTTTTGTTTTAATCTTGAGACTTTTTGCCTCTATTAACTAACGCGACACTTTTTCCGACAAACGCTCAATTAATTTTTCATTTGACTTAAATCCTCGAAGAAAATATTCTTTGACAGAATTGTAAAATGGATGAAAACCCTGAAAACTCGCCGCAAATCACACAGCTTCTAAAACAGTGGAGCGACGGAAAACGCGAGGTGTTAGAATCGTTGATGCCGCTTGTTTATGATGAATTGCGGCGACAAGCCTCTCGTTATTTGATAAAGGAGCGCTCGAATCACACTTTGCAAACGACGGCTTTGATTAACGAAGCCTACTTAAAATTGATTAACCAGCGAGAAGTCGAATGGCAAAACCGCGCCCATTTTTACGCGATTGCGGCGCAAGCGATGCGGCGGATTCTGGTTGATTACGCCCGCCAGCGACAGCGCGAGAAACGCGGCGGAAAAGCCGAAGATTTGCCGCTTGAAGAAGCGATTTCTATTGTTTCGCAAGAAAAAAGTGTTGATTTGGTTGCGCTTGACAACGCTCTGACGCAACTTGAAAAATTTGATGAGCGACAAGCCCGCGTGGTTGAGCTTCGCTATTTTAGCGGCTTAAACTTTGACGAAACCGCCGAAGTTTTAGGCGTTTCAAACGTCACGGTCCGGCGCGATTGGAATATGGCAAAGGCTTGGCTTCTTCAAGAAATTACAAAATAATGTCGGATTCCGGCAGTTATCCCCAAAATATTGATAAAGAATTTCTTTCCCTTTCCGTCTCAAATAGTTAAAATAATAATCGGAGTTTTTTTGTTCAAATTTCTCAACATTTTCCCTTTCCTGATTTTTCTGATGAGTATTCTTTCCGCTTCTTTTGAAACTTTAACGGGTTCCCCCGAATTAATTTGCTATATTTTTTTATTTGTCTTCGGCTCGGCAGTTGGCAGTTTTTTGAATGTCATCATCCACCGAGTTCCGAATGAAGAATCTATCATCTTTCCAAATTCTGCTTGCCCGAGCTGCAAAAATTCAATCAAACCTTACGATAATATTCCGATTTTAAGCTGGTTGATTTTGCGCGGAAGATGCCGAGATTGTAAAAATCCTATTTCGCCGCGTTACCCCGCCGTCGAATTTCTTACCGCCTTATTATTTCCATTTGTTTTTTGGCAAATTGGTTTGAATGTATTTTTGCCGGTTGTTCTAATTTTCGTAACGGCAATTATCGCGCTGATTTTTATTGACGCGGAAAATATGATTTTGCCGAATGTCATAACTTATCCGCTTCTTATTTTTGCCTTGTTTATTCGATTGATTTTTCCGCTTGTCTTTAATGTTACATATTTTGCCGATTTCAAAGTTTTTCCATTAAACCAGATGGGAAATTATCCCGTTTGGGTAACGTCTTTGTTCGGTGCGATTCTCGGCGGATTAATCGGCGGCGGTTCGCTTTGGTTGGTCGGCGAAATTTGGAAACGTCTTCGCGGCGTGGATGCGATGGGTTTAGGCGATGTCAAAATGATGTTCGGCGCAGGTGCTCTGCTCGGCTGGCAATTGACGCTTCTTTCAATTTTTTTCGGCGCATTTTCTGGAGCCATTATCGGACTCTTTTTGATTTCACGTCACAAAGATAAAGATATGCAGACGCAAATTCCGTTCGGAATTTTCCTCGGAATCGGTTCTATTATTTCACTTCTTTTTGGGGAGCAGCTTATCAAATGGTATTTTTCAACGTTTATTCCGTAAGGGCAGAACCCCGTGCGTCAGCGAGGGCGCCAAACTCAATTCATATTTTCAAAACGCGATTACACCCTTCCTAACGGTCGGGTTTCCGCCTTTGTATTTTCCAGACAATTCGTCGAACAGTAAAACACTCCGGAACGCAAACTTAAAGCCTTATTTTGCGGAATCCAAGTTCCGCATTTGCCGCAACGAATAAGCGGAACATCTTTTGCGCTTTCCTTTGTTTCAATTTGTCTCTCGTCAGTTTTACCGGCTCGCATTTTTCGAAACATTCGCAAGACGTAAATTGCCATCTGGATTTGCCGCCGGTAACGAGCGGCAATTATTATCACCAAAATAATCAAAAGTCCTAATAAAATTAACCACTTCATTGTTTTTGAGAATCGTTTTTAATTTGCGAAATTTGAGATTCCAATTGGGGCAAAAATTGGTTATTTGAATTTACATCTTTGAGTCTGACGATGTATTTTTCGGCTTCTTCAGTTTTGTTTTGGCTCAAAAGTAGCTGCGCCAACACTTGCAAAGCCTTCTCGTGTTTCGGGTTAATTTGCAGAGATTTTTGAAATTCGTTGAACGCAACATCATTTTCTGGCGGATTTGTTAAAAAATAGGTCAAACCTAAATCAGTTCTGACATCTGCATCATTTGGTCTTTGTTCTAAAGCAGTCCGATAAAATTCCCGTGCTTTTTGAAATTGCCCGTTATCTTTTTTGAAATAACCGATGTCAAAAAAGATGTTTCCGAGCGTTACGGTGACATCATAATCTTGTCGGTTACTCTCAAAAGCGCGAGTTAAAATCCGTCCGACTTCCGCCAGCAATTCCGCATCCTGCTTCATCGCCGCGTAACGATATAATGCCAACCCAAGATTTTTTTGAAACGCAAAATTTTTCGGATTCTGATCGGCTTTTGCAATTTTCTCCCGAATTTCTTCATCACTTAAAAAAAGTTCCGATGCGCTTTGGCTCGTCTGATTCGTAGATTTTGCCAATCGTTCATTTTCCGCGCGAAGCGAACTCAATTCATTTCTATTGAGCGCGTTTGCCAACAAGAATCCGCCGAGGAAACCAACAACAACAGCAATTATAGAAAGCCAAAATAGTTTTCCGTTCATTTGTTAAAATTTTAGCAAACCTAGTTTAAAAAAGCGACGAGCGTTGATTTTCACAAAAACCAACGCTCAAAGTGAGATTACACAAAAACTATTTTTTATTATTCGGGGCGATATACGGCAGGTCTTCCGCCCGGCGACGCGGTTGGGGATCATCAGCCCGGCGGCGCGGAACTGCCGCATTCGCTCGTCGGTCAACGCTTCCCGTCGGTAAACCTTTACCGTGAACGGCTTCGACAAGAATGCGCGTAATCTCTTGTGAAAGCGTCCGATGCTCTGCCGCGGCGCGGCGGCGTAAAGATTCCTTTAATTCGTTCGGAACATACGCGCCGATAAAAACTCCTTTTCGGTTTGCCATAGAAATTTTAATTTCTCCTTCGTTTCAATAAAATTGCAAAAACATAAAAACACAATAAAAGTTGCCGAGCAAAATGGAGCAAGTCTATAAGCCGAATTTTGTGTCCGCTAAAAAAAGCGGATGGCAATCATTCATCTAGGCTATTTGTCGCCAAACAGCTCAAGCGACCTACCCGGAAAAGTCGTCCGAATCGCTTCGGACAAATGAGCGAGCAACTCATTAAAAACATTTCCCTATTTGGTCTTGCACCGCGAGGAGTTTGCCTAGCCGCGCTTGTTACCAAACGCGCTGGTGCGCTCTTACTTTAAGTTTCGAGAGCGAAACCGCACCGTTTCACCCATCACCAACTCCGAACTGAATATGAAATCCGACTTGAACGTAAAATCCAAAATCCAAAATCCAAAATCCAAAATCGAAATGGCTGGTCTGTTCTCTGTTGCACTTGTCGTCGCTCAATTTTTAAATCAAACGCCCGGTCGTTATCCGGCTCGCTGCTCTTCGGTGTTCGGACTTTCCTCTTTCAAATTTAACAATAAAAGCGATTGCCCAACTTGCTCCGCTTGCAAGGCTTGAATATCTTAACAAAAAATGTTCAACAAATACAATTTAGGTTTGTATTGTTATTTTCCGTTTCAAGACTAATTGACCAATTCGATTTGAATAACCGGAATTAACATTTTCGGCGTAGCCGGATTTTATAAATTTTAATTTTTCTTGTTTCTATTCGGCGGAAAAATATCTTTCGAGAAAAGATGCGCCCATTTTTCTTGATAAAATTCACTGACCGCTTCTTCAACTTCATTAGCGGTGCGGCATTCGTCTAATTTTCCGACGATTTCCTGCGCTTCTTCCAGAGCAATTTCCGAAATTATCTTTCTGATGCGCGGAATCGAATTGACATTCATACTCAATTCGGTTGCGCCCAACCCAAGTAATACGGGAGCATAAACCGGTGAGCCAGCCATTTCTCCACAAACTACGACGGGAATTTCGCATCGTTCCGCCGCTTGCAAAACTGTTTTTATAGAACGCAAAACTGCCGGATGAAGCGTCCGAAACCAGTCGGCAACCGCTTCGTTATCGCGGTCAACCGCTAACAGATATTGCACTAAATCATTTGTTCCAAGACATAAAAAATCAACTTCTTCAGCAATTTCATCAATCATCAAAACTGCTGACGGAACTTCAATCATCGCGCCAAGATGCGGGTTGCCGAATTCAATTTTTCTTTTCTTTAACTTGTCCTTTTCTCTCACTAACAGCTTTTTTGTCCGCAAAATTTCGGCAACATCTGAAATCATCGGCAAAACAATACTGATATTATTTTCCGTCGAGGCTTGTAAAAGGGCGCGAAGCTGGACGCGAAATTCATTCGGATGCGAAAAACTAAGGCGAATGGCGCGAAGTCCGAGCGCGGGATTTTTTTCTTTTTCTTCAGTTTCGTCCGCTAGCTGCTCAACACTTAAATCGAATGTGCGAATTCTGACCGCTTCTTCGCCGACCATTTGCGCAATTTTGCGATAAGCTCCGATTTGTTCCTGTTCAGACGGGAAACCTTTGAATTGATTAAACAAAAATTCCGAGCGATAAAGTCCGATGCCTTGTGCGCCGAAACGCTTGGCTTGGGCGTAATCTTTCGGCAAATCGAGATTAGCGCGGATTTTTATTTCTTTGCCGTCGAGCGTTTTAAGTTTGCCTTTAATCGTTTCAAGATTTGCAGATTTATCTTGCTGAAATTCGTGTGCGGCAGCTAGATATTTTTGTAAGGTTTTCTTAATCGGATTAAGAATAATTTGCCCGCCGAAACCGTCAACAACTACTTCATCGCCGGTTTTGACGCGCCGCAAAATCCTTTTTAGTCCTGTAACAGCCGGCAAATTTAACTCCCGCGCTAAAATAAATGTGTGCGAAGTCCATCCGCCGTTTTCGGTAATTATCGCTTGCGGCTGACTTCCCGTAAGTTCAATTAAAGTCGAAGGTTTAACTTCTTTTGCAACAACAATCGAATTTTTTTCTAAACGAAGAGTTGAATTTCCGCCGCCGCCCAATCCCGTCAAAATTCTGTCAGCGACATCTTCCAAATCTATATAACGCTCGCGCAAATGCTCGTCGGGAATAGATTTAAGTTTGGCGATATAATCGTCTGTAACAATTTTTACCGACCATTCGGCATTGACTTTTTGCTCCTTGATCGTGTTCTCGATTTTTAAATGGAGTGATTTATCTCCGAGAATCAAAAGGTGAGCTTCGAAAATGTTCACCTTTGTTTCTATAATTTTATCCGATCTTAGAGAAGAGATTTTCTTTAGTTGACGCATAGCCAACCGCACGGCAACGCGAAAGCGTCGAAGTTCCGACGCAATTTGCGACGTTTCCAAATTTATTTTGTAATATTGCCGTTTTCGACCGTGAAGGCAAACGATTTTTCCGACGGCAATTCCTCTCGATACTGCACGCGCGTTAAGTCTGATTTCGTTTTTGAAAATTAGTGAGCTTGATTTTTGCTTTTTTTCTTTCAAAGCATTCCTTTGTTCATAACAGGTATTTTAACGACTAGATTTGTGCGGACAATCTATATCTTTACGCCTTTTGATTTATTAATAATTATCTGACAGGCTTCGTCGGCGGTATCGGCAAAGTTCACAAATGAAACGTCCGCTTTACTGACTGCCAAATTATCTTCCCAACAATCAACGACTTGCCGCCAGCATTCGCCCAACAAAACAAGCGGACGTTTATCAATCACGCCGGTTTGCAGTTTGTTCCAGACAAGGGAAATTTCCGTAACCGTTCCCATTCCGCCGCGCAAAGCGATGAAACCGACCGAGCGGACGATTAAATTTTGGAGTCTTTCATAAAAATGATTGGTGGCGACTTTATCGGTTAAATACCGGTTCGGTTCAGAGCGAAATTGGTTCATTACGATGCCGTAAACTCGCCCGCCTTTTTCCCGCGCACCGCGCGAAGCAGCTTCCATCACGCCCAAGTAACCGCCCGTGCAAATAGTAAAGCCGGCTTCGGCAAGCCGTGCGCCGACTTCTTTTGCCTGCTGATATTCGGCTGAATCTTCCCGGCACCGCGAACCGCCGAAAATTGTTACAATTTTTTCGTTTTCCGTTTCAATCACGTTTATACTTTCAAAGTTCCAAGGTATTTATTTCTCGCTTTTCATTATAATCAACTCAGCTATTAAAACAAATTTTTCAAGCTGTTTTTGCCGCCTCTTCAGGCGTTTGATTACCTGCTAAGTGAATAGCGCGATTAGTGTCTGTAAATAAAAGAATTATGATACCGATGGCGAAAAATATGATCATTGATAAAATTGCTTGTCGAAACGAGCCGGTGATGCCGACGACAATTCCGAAAACCAATGAGCCGACGAGCGTAGTTCCGCGTTCGGAAATTTCATAAAGTCCGAAGAACGAAGATTCCCGCCCTTTTGGAATCATCTGCGAATAAAGGGAACGCGAAAGCGCTTGCGAGCTGCCTAATACCAAACCGATAAAAACGCTCATAATCCACGCCTGCCAAACGGTTTGAAGAAATCCGTAAGCAAAGATAACGATGCAAATCCAAATAATCAGAGAAATGAGGAGCGTCGTTTTCGCTCCCGTAATTCGCGCCACGCGTTCAAATAAAATCGCACCAATTAGCGCAGAAATTTGTGCTGCCAAGAAAATGCCTAAAAGAAAAGATTGACTGGCTTCCTCGCCCCGAGCGACAAAAAGCTCCTGGGCTAGAAAAACTGATGCGCTCGTGATGACCGTCTGAATTCCGTTGTTGTAGCAAAAAGAAGCAATTAGAAACTGCGCCGTATAACGCAGCTTTAATAATGTTTTGAATGTTTTGCCGAGTTCGGAAAAACCGATCGAAGCGAGATTTTCACCTTGGGGAAGACTTTTCGCTGCCCCGCGCGATCTGATTAAATAAAATGTAAAAAACGCAAAAAATCCCCACCAGAGGGATGCCGCAAGCAGCGACAAACGCACGGCAAAGCTGGTTGACAGCCCCAATGATTCAGCGTTTTGAACGAAATAGATATTTAGCAGTAGCATTATAATTCCGCCTAAATAACCCGCCGCAAAACCGTAACTCGAAATAAAATCGCGCCGGTCTTCGGTCGTCAAATCAACCAAATATGCGTTGTAAAAAATATTCGCCGCGCCGAAACACAAATTAGCGACAATCAATAAAACACTTCCCGTAACGTAATAATTATCAGTTATGAAAAATAACAAACAACTTGCCGTTACGCCCAAATAACAAAAAATCGTCATCAGGCGTTTCTTTAAATTAGAATAATCGGCAATACCGCCTAAAATCGGCAGAAAAAGAACTTGACAGAATACGGAAACGGTTATACTTAATGAAAAAAGATTTTTTGCCGTCACGGCGCCGAGGAATCTGAAATCGAAAATCACCCCGTTTTCGCCGACGTGCGCCTGCGCCAGCGAAGTCAGATAAGGCCCGAGAAGGACGCTGACGACGGTTGTGTAAAACGCAGAATTTGCCCAATCATATATCAGCCAACCGAAAATCTCGCGGCGGTCGTTTTTTTTTAATTCCATATAAATTTAATCGCTCAACAAATTCAAAATGGTCGGCGTAATGTCGCTCAGATCTTTAATTTTTTGAGAAACTTCGTGTCGCCGTTTGCCCCAAACAATTGTCGGCACATCGTTTAAAGTGTGCGTGCGAACAGATATATCTTCAATGTTACCGTGGTCGCTGGTTAGGATAACGGTCGTGGCTTCTAAATCAATTCTTCGCAGAGTTTCCCGCACAAATGCGGCAAGTTCCGGAAGATAAAATTCAGCCTTTTCAAAATTTTGCGTGTGCCCGATTTTGTCAGTGATAAAATATTCGTAAAGCGTGAAACGATGAAATGCAGTTAGTTCGGCTAAAATCTCGCCGGCGTCGGTTGGCGAAATTAGAGGAACGTCGAATTTCATCTCGATTAAACTTCTATTAGTGAAATCGTGGAACAACGCTTTACGTCCAAGCAAATCGGATAATTTACGAAACGGCAAATCAGCCGCTTCGACGGCGCAGGTTGTTGCCGATTTCCAGCGCGGCTTTTCAGTAAAAAATTTCGGCGTGTAAGCATTGGCGAAAACATTCGGTTCAATGTTTTTTCTTTTCAATTGCAAAAATATCGAATGTTCGGCAATCACATCACGCAAAGCCTGATTCGGAAAGCCTTGTTTGTGAACGCCCAGAAATTTCGGCGCGTTAACGCCTGTTAAAATCGTCGTCTGCCCGGATGCGCTTTGCGGGCGACCTTCGATGCCGAGCCGTGCGTCGGTCGGAATTAAAACGCCGTCGAAAATTATTTTTGACTGTTCGCCTTTGAAATGAGCTAGCGGTTCGACGTTTTCAATCCGTGCCAGCGGGTTGTGTTCGCTGCTGATCCCAATCCCCAAACCGTCAATAAAGAAGAGCAGAACCGCAGTTTGTTCATTTGATTTCACCGTTACACTCTACCAAGTTTGCCCGGATGAAATAAACCGACCGTTTCCAATTTATGTTCTCTGGCAGTTTGAAAATTCACCGCGTCGGCGGCTGAAACCTTAGTTTCCTTAAAAATATCAATCAACTTTTCAGTTTCAAAATACTGCTTGAGAGCAACAAAATCATCTGGCGCAGTGAAGATAAATTCGTCAATTGCACCCACTTCTAACAAAGTTTTTAGTTTAGCTATCTCAAGATTCTTTTCAATTTTAACTTTATAAATTGGCAGTTCCAAAACTTTTGCTCCAAACGCCTGTATTTTTTTTGTTAGAGGATTTTTATTAAAATCCTCTTTCGGAAACAAAAATTTTAAATCCTTCAATTTCCCTTCGCCGATATATTCAAGCACCGCTGCAAAAACAACGTCAATTTCTACTGATGCAGGAATGATGTCGGCATGAACAGCTGCGAAACGCAGCCGGTCGGAAACCGCTTCGCCGAACGCACAGACGCCCAAAAAATCCATTTCAAACAAATCAATTTCGTTCTCTTCCAGAGCTTCGAGAAAATAATCAACCACCAAAACATCTGGGAAAATAAGCCAATCAAAATCCGCGAGATGTCTCAAGTTTTCAACCGATTTTTCATCCAAAGCGACTTTCTCGACAGCAATCGGCGGAAATTGAAAAACTCTTGCCCCTGCCTTTTCCAATTCGGCAACGAGCCTTCGATTAGCCGGATTAGCAAAAAGCGCATAAGTTTTTTCGTTAGCTGCGTCAGACATTATTTCAGATTTTAACGGTAAAGCCGTTTTTCCCGAAATTTGCATTTGAAGATTAAAAAAAGTAAGGTTTGAAAGCGTAGAATGTTTTCCGCATTCTTCGTCGAAAGCCTTTCGCAAAATTCTTTTTCCGTTATGAAAGCAATGATTTTAGCCGCTGGTTTTGGCACGCGGCTTTTTCCATTAACGATTGACCGCACCAAACCCGCGATACCTTTTCTCGGCAAACCGCTCGTTGGTTACGTCGCCGAATACGTTGCCAAATTCGGTTTTACCGATGTCGTCGTCAATCTTCATCATCAACCCGAATCGGTCAAAAAAGCACTTGGCGACGGCGAGAATTTCGGAGTAAAAATTCAATATACTTTGGAAGAGCCGAAGATCCTCGGAACGGCAGGCGCACTCGATAATGCCCGTCGTTATTTGGAAAACGAAACCTTCTTAATCGTCAATGGCAAAATTATCACCGACATTGACATTTCCGCCGCGTTCGAAACTCATCGGAATTCAGGCGCACTCGCCACAATGGTTTTAAAGCCGAATCCAAAGCGTGAGAGATTTACCATCGTCGAAACCGAAGGAAATCTGATTACCGGTTTCGGCGATTTTCCCGAACAAGATTCAAGGTTCAAAATTCAAGATTCAAGATGGGCAACCCAAGAAATCCAAAATCCAAAATCCAAAATCCAAAATCCTCTGATGTTCACCGGCATACATATTTTAGAGCCGCGTGTTTTCGATTATATTCCGCGCTGCGTTTATTCGGATATTGTGCCGACGTTTTACCGTCCGGCGATTGCAAGAGGTGAAAAAATAGTCGCGCACATCACAAACGGAAATTGGTTTGAACTCTCGACCATTCCCCGTTATCTGGATATTTCTCTGGCAATGCTCAACGGTCAAAAAGAAAAAATCGTCAGAGGTGAAAACGTCAATATTTCCGCATCGGCGACGGTTAAAGATTCAGTAATTTGGGATGACGTTTCAATCGCCGACGGCGCACGGATTTCCAAAACGATTATCGCCGACGGCGTAAAAATCGGGAAAGGCGAATGCTTTGAAAATGCCGCAATTGTTCGCGCCGAAATGCTCGCACATTGCGATGAAATCCCCGAAAAGGCTTTGAGAGGTTACACGCACGGCGAAAATTATGTCGTTCCGCTCAATCAATGATAAAATTATCTTCAAGTTATGAAAGTAATTTTTGTCGAAAATGCGATTGAAAGACTGCAGAAATTCCTACAGAAAAACAATCTAAAATCCGAGATTGAGACTTTAACGCCCGACGCTTCGACGCGTGAATACTTTCGCATTAATTATAAAAATCAGCCTGCGATTGCCTGCGTCTATGGTGAATCTTTCAAAGCCGCCGAACATAACTACCTCGATGTAACCGCTCTTTTTCACGCCTGTGATTTGCCCGTTGCCGAAATTTATAATTTCGATGAACAGTTAGGAATTATTATCCAAGAAGATTTTGGCGACACTATTTTGCGCGATGTTTTGATTGGGTCAGAAGATATAGAAAAACTCATCAAAGAATCAATTTCCTTAATTGCTAAAATTCAAGCTGCTACGCCAAAGGCTTTCGAGCTTAACGCGATTGCATCACGCCTGAAATTTGATGAAGAAAAACTGCTTTGGGAATTGAACTTTTTTAAAACTCATTATTTTGAAACTCTCCGAAAAACGAAATTTCCCCCAAAATACGACGATGCTTTGAATGCTGAATTTATCGAACTCGCCGCAGAACTTTCCGACAGAGCAACGGTTTTATGTCATCGAGATTTTCACGCGGCAAATCTGATGCTCGATAAACACAACCAATTACGCATTATTGACCACCAAGACGCGCGAATCGGCACGGCAAGTTATGATTTGATTTCACTTCTGCTTGATAGAATTTTCGAAATACCCGCTCCAGTTTGGCTTGATGATAAAAAGCGTTTCTTTCTGTCCGAAAGAGAAAAATTAGGCTTGGAAAAGATTAACCCTGAAAATTTTGATTACGAATTTCAACTGCAGACGATTCAGCGATGCTTAAAAGCCATCGGCACATTTTCCTTTCAGTCGGTCAATCGTAATAAAACTTATTTCATAAAATATATTGAACCGATGTTTCGGATTGTTTTACAGGCGGCGGAAAATTTACAAAGATTCCCGAATTTGCAAGGAATAATTAAAAAAAGGATTTTACCATCTTGAATGGACAATTTGGAATTAAAATTAGCGAAATTTACAGCACGTGTTATATGTTTCATTCTTTAAGTTCCGAGTTACTCCTTCACGCGTGAACACATCTTGCTCTAATCGTAGTTGAAAGCGATAAAAAAGAGGCGAACTTAATTAGTCCGCCTCCAAAAAGAGTTAAATCTAAATGAATCCGAAAACTTTAGAAAGTAAATCGTTCAACTTCATCGCGCGTGATTGTTACTCTTCCGAGTCGTTTTCTGTCTAAGTCTTTGAGATAGCCGAGTGTTCCGGGCGAGTAGAGATTTTCACCGAAAAAGCTGCTCGCCTTTGTGCTTACGCCTTTCTCGAAATGAAGATGCGCCGCGGTTGAAGTAACACCTTTCCGACCTAATTGGGACCGTGAGGTCGGATGTTCAAATCATCTCGCCCCGACCATTTAAATAAAAAGAAAATAAAGCCTTTCTGAATTTGCTTCAGAAAGGCTTTTTCTTAATTTTCCTTAGTTGGTGTAATGCTGGGGATTTTGTTTTGTGCCGAGTTATTCTAACTGCCTTCGTAAAACATTATCTTTTACGTGCGTGTAAATTTCGATCGTTTTATTTCCGAGCGTCCGAGGGCGAGGTGAAAAATTCTTGCACGTTTTTTATTTCAGATGCAAAATCCATTTCAACGGTTATTCGATTGCGCTTGATAAATTACCCCAGCGCGGAACTATCAATGGATTAGCGGCAAAATCATCAGTCAAAGCAATGAGCAGAGTTTGCGGCATCGGCGTTTGGCGGCTGGCAAATGTCGCTTAAAGTGCTTTTTGCAACATCGCTCTGTCAAAATTAAATTCTTTTGATGAATTAATTCACGTCCCAGAAATCCTTCATCCGACTGTTACTTAATCCAAGTTAAACCATCAGTTCAAACTTTTCGGCGATGATTGTTTCTTTTGGGTAAACCCTTAACCGCGGCGCGGGTAAAGCCAAGACTGTCGGCAAAATTTCTTCTTCTGCTTGCGGCGTAACTGCATCCTTCAATCACTTAACATTTTTCATCCATTCGATGCAATCGATGAGATGCTTTTTCATCTCCTTCCTTGACCTGTGAGCAATGCGTCCGTGTCCCGGCAAAACCCACTCAAATTCGTAATCGAGAAGTTTTTCCATCGAGCTGATTTGTTTATTCCACGAATACCAGCACACGGCGCGAAAAGCAATTAAAGAATTGCGGTTTGGAGACCACCCTAAATGGTCTCCCGTGAACAGGTATTTACTTTTGTAAAGTAGAACCTGCGACCCGCGCGTATGTCCTGAAGTCGGTATTATTGTTAATTCATCGTCTAATTTAACTTCATCTTCACCTTCAATAATTTGTTCAATTCCGTATCTTCTTGCTCCGTCGTCAGCGTGCATAATTTGAGTCGCGCCGAACTTTCCGGCAAATAAATCGTGGTCGGCAATGTCGTCTCGATGCGTTAGAAAGATTTGTTTAATGCCGCCCATTTTTTCTATTTTCTTGACTAGTGGCGACGCAAAACGCGGCGAATCAACCAACAAATTGCCGCCTTTATCCTGCGGACGAGCAATCAAATAACTCCACGCTCCGAAACTGGCTTCGGAATTAAAACCGCAGTAGTAAATGTTTTCTGCTATCAGACGAGGAAATGAATCAACTCCAAGTTTCGCGTTTAATAAATGCCCGGCGCCGATTGAACCGGTCGGGCAGGCGACGAGTGCCATATTTGCCAATTGTAGTTCTTCTTCCGAATCGGGCTGACGGTAAACGCTCGATTGGTCGCCATGGTCGCGAAAAGTTGCGGGTGCAATTTGACGGCAAGTATCGCAATCAATACAGGTCGAATCAACAAAAAATTCACCCGCCGCGTTTTCCGTTAATTTTAATTTCGGGTTTGCCATAACCGGTAAAAGTTAGATACTTTTAGCTGAACAAGAGTTGTTATCTTGAATTACTAATTTGCTAGCTGTAAATGACGAAAAGTTTCATTTCATTTCTATATCTCGCTTATCACTTTTAATATATTAAACCCAAGGTAATCTCGTTATATGTCTGTTTTAATAGCTGAAGACAATCTGGCACAACGTCATTATTTAAGTGAGCTTCTAAAAAAAGAATTTTCCGAATATGTTCCCGTAATAGAAGCCGCCGACGGTGAAGAAGCCGTTAAGCTGACGCTTGAAGAAAAGCCTCTGCTCTGCATCTTTGATATACAGATGCCGAAACTTTCGGGTGTCAAAGTCGCTCGCGCCGTTTGGCGCGAATTGCCCGAAACGCGCATCATTTTCTGGACACAGTTTCCGCACGAAATTTACATTAACGAGATTCGCAAAATCGTCCGTTCAATTAACCCGCAGCCGACTTACGGATTTATCCATAAAAACAATCCCGAGCCGCGGTTTTTGCGCTTTGTCGCCACCGTTTTGGAGGACGGCGCGGATATGATTGACCCGCTTTTCAAAGATTCTTTTAAACGTCCGCTGCTGACCGAGTTTGAAGCGGAAGCCTTGCGCTATCTTGCTTTGGGATTATCAAATTGGGCAATTGCCCGCAAATGCAGTCTTTCACTTCGCGGTGTGGAAAGCCGTCTGGCAAATCTTTATGAAAAACTAATCAATCCGCTCGAGAAAACCGAAAGCGAAACTTACGACAAACTCGTTTATAATGTCCGCACACGCGCTTTTAGCGAAGCTCTCCGGCGCGGGCTGATAAACGCCGATGAAATCGAAATAGCCGAACGCGAACTTGCCCAATGGCTCGAGCGCGACTACCAACGCTTTCTGACGGAAAAAGACGCAAGAGAAAAATGAATGTGCAGGTTAATATCAGAAAATTTTTATTTCTCATACTATTTGTTATATCTGCTTGCTTTCCTCTCACAAAGGCGCAAGAATCCAACTCTCCGGCAAATCAAAACTTACATCAATGGGGCGCGATTAGTTTATTTAACGGTTTGCCTTCAAATACCGTCAGAGCAATCGCGCAAACCGCCGACGGCGTTTTATGGTTCGGAACGGACGGCGGTTTGGCAAAATTCGACGGGCGCGTGGTTGAAAAAGTTTCGTTTCCCGGCTCGGACGCGCAAGTTGTCTATGCACTTGCCGTCTCACCGGACGGCTCGCTTTGGATTGGTACGGATAAAGGAGCTTTGAGATTTTCGGGCGGCAGATTTTATTCGGTTGAAGAAACTCTCAAAAAAGTAGTAAATTCGATTTTAATCGGGAAAGATGAAATTTTTCTCGGAAGTTCGGATACGATTTTCAAGGTTGGAACGGGAGCGGAAAACTCGCTCAAGATTTCTGAAATTCTCAATCAAGATTTGAAAATAAATGCTTTGGCGAACGACGAAAATACGCTTCTTCTCGGCTCATTAGGACGCGGTTTAATTTCGTTTTCCGGTGACGCGGCACAGGAAATAGTGAGCCACCCGCGTCCATTTTTTATAAATGTTTTAGCCCGCGATTCGCAAAACAATCTGTGGCTCGGCGCGGACACTAACGATAAAGCAAGTGGGCTTTATCTAGCAAATAAAATTTTTAGTCCCGAAATCATAAGCGGCAGCATCGGCACGGTTACAACAATTTCCGGCGGAGCAAGCGATGACTTATGGGTTGGAACGGAAAATAACGGACTCTTTTATCTTCGCAGCGGGCAAGTTGTAAAAAATTATACTTTCGCAAACACGGCAGGCGGGTTGCGCTCAAACAGAATTTTCATCGTCTTTGTTGACCGCGAAAAAACCGTCTGGATTGGAACTGACCGGGGCATCAGCCGTTACGACGCGGCAAGCCCTTTTAATCAAACTTTTTCGGAAGATGCCGCGAGCAATATCGTTCGTACGCTTTATAAAACAAAAACGGGAAGAATTTTTGCGGGAACGAATCGCGGGTTGTTCGCGTTTGAAAACGATTCGTGGACGGAAGCGGAAAGGTTCTCTCAAAAAACCGTTTACGTGGCGGCGGAAAATCCAAACGGAGAAATTTTCATCGGCTCGTCGAGCGGGCTATTTACCTATAACGGCGAAGGAATTTTAACGGGCGATGTTCGCGGCATCGAAAATTTTCAGGGTAAAATCTATGCTGCTGTTTTCGGAAAAGGCTTGATTGAAATTGTCGGCGAAAGCGAAAAACTCATTTTTGAAAACAAAACAATAACTTCTCTTTTACCAAATGAAAAAAATTTGCTTGTCGGCACGGGCGCGGGCGAGATATTTACTTTTGATGGAAAACAAATTACGCGAAGCGAGCAATTTAATGACTTAAACGGCGCGGCGGTTTGGCGAATTCGGCAAACGAAAGAAAGCGTTTTGTTTGCTACCGAAAAGGGATTATTCGTTTACCGAAACGGCTCGCTCGAAAAATACCTGGCAAATAAAGTCGTGCGTGATGTCTTTATCGCCAATAATGGAGAAATTTGGGCGGCGACCATCGGCGGCGGTTTATTCCATTTAAAATCTGATGAAACTTTCGGCTTGCTGACGGCAAATTTAACCGCCGAGCAAGGTCTGCCGTCGGCAAACATTTTTGCTCTTTTACCGCTGACAGGCGGCGAGTTTCTAATCGGCACAACTCGCGGCATAGCCCGCTACACTCCAAACGAATTGCCGCCGCAGATTGTGCCGACACGCATCTTAAGCCAGCGTCTTTATTCGGAGCAGGAAATGCGGCAAGGCATTCGTCTCGAATACCCGCAAAATAGTCTCGTTTTAGAAGCGACGGGTTTGAGCAGCCGCACTTTTCCCGAACAATTTCAATACGCTTTTACACTAGTCAACTCAAAAGGAGAGATTATCGAAAAGAAAATCTCTAAAGAAGCGCAGTTTGTAATGGACGAACTTGCGGCGGGCGATTACCGAGTTGAAGCCAGAGCCTTTAATCAGGATTTAACGGCAAGCGAGCCTTTGATTTTTAATTTTACGGTATCAGACGCGCCTTTTCCTTGGGCATCCGCCACGCTTGCCGCGTTTCTCGGCATCGCTTTAATCGCGCTCGTTTGGGCAATCGTTGAACGCCGCCGCATTACCGACGCGAACCGCAAATTAACCGCCGCCCGACTTGATTTAGCCAACGAAGCCGAGCGCGAACGCCGCCGCATCGCCCGCGACCTTCACGACCAGACGCTTGCCGACTTGAGAAATTTGATGTTAATGTCGGACGAATTGTCTGGGGAAACTTCGGAGTTTCGCGGCGAAATCGAAAATGTATCGGAAGAAATCCGCCGAATTTGCGAAGATTTAAGTCCTTCCGTGCTGGAAAATGTCGGTCTGCTTGCCGCGCTCGAATTCCTGCTTTCAAGCACGACGGCAAATTATGAATTCACCGCTTCGGAAAATTTAGAAGAGCGTCTCGATTTATCGCCGAGCGTCCAGATACAGATTTTCCGCATCGCGCAGGAAGTTTTAAGTAATATCAAACGCCACGCTGAAGCCGACAAGATAAAGATGCGAGTTTCCGATTCGATTGAAAACGGCTTGACACTTGAAATTGAAAATAACGGCAGAAGTTTTGAAATGAAAAGCGCGACGAAAAAAGGGCGCGGGCTTTCCAACATAAAATCCCGCGCCGCGCTAATTAAAGCCGAAGTCGCTTGGAGAAAACTCTCTGACGGCGGAACTGTTTTTACGCTTTATAAACCAAATGTGAATTAAGGGTAGAATAATGAAGATTTATCAATTGCCACTAGTTTAAGCACCTAGACAAAAGTAATGCGGTATTTAGAGCCGATTCCTTTCAAGACCTCAAACAATCCCTCACTCATTGTTTTGAAACTCCCGTAAATATCCATCGGCAGCCACTCATACTTGATTTTCTT
>MWVV01000026.1_pt1 | contig 57483 bp, 52 predicted proteins | sample 1047281 | NCBI WGS metagenome assembly MWVV01 (sample SAMN06349986, study PRJNA376086) | soil metagenome | isolation source: PT-2 sample Antarctic (ecotone) soil | place: Antarctica | collected 2015-01-13 | reverse complement strand
ATTGCCTGAAACTCTTCATCAGTAATTCCGGTGGCAGCAAGAAATTCTCGCGGCTTTTCCTTTAATTCAAGATATTGTAACATTTACACAGTTTATCTTATTTTGTTTATTTCAAATAATGTCTATTGTAGAATCGGGAAAAGCACGTTATTGATTGTTCAATTCGGCAACGTGCTTTTTAACTGTTTCGCCTAAAGTTTCAAGATTATACCCGCCTTCCAAACACGACACGATTCTGCCCGCGCAAGTTTCGTCTGCCCATTGCTTGACGGTTTTCGTCATCTGAACAAAATCTTTATTCTCCAACTTTAACTGCCCAAGCGGGTCGTGCGCGTGCGCGTCAAAGCCGGCGGAAATCAAAATCAAATCGGGTTTGAAATTTTCGGCAATCTCGCCGATTGCGCCGTCGAACATTCTTCTCTGCTCGACCGCCGCCGTTTGCGCTTTGACCGGCACATTAAGCGTGTAGCCTTTGCCGCGCCCAAAACCGGTTTCGCCGCGTGAACCGCTGCCCGGATACCACGGATATTGGTGCGTCGAAAAGAAAAACACGCTTGGATCGTCAAAAAAAATTCCCTGCGTCCCATTGCCGTGATGCACGTCCCAGTCAACAATCGCCACGCGCTCGATTTCCTTATATTTGCTTTGCGCGTAACGCGCCGCGATTGCCACGTTATTAAAAAGACAAAATCCCATCGCGTTTTCGGCAGTTGCGTGATGCCCGGGCGGACGGACAACGACAAAAGCGTTTGCTGCTTCGCCCGACATCACCGCATCAACCGCGCGGCACGCGCCACCAGCCGCATAAAGCGCCGCATCAAACGAATTCATCGAAATAATCGTATCGGCATCGAGATGTTCCACGCCGTTTGCGAACGCGCCTTCGACTCGTTTGAAATGCTCCGGCGTGTGCGCCGCTTGAATTATTCCTTTGGAAACTTTTTCAGGCGTGATTTCCGTCAAACCTTTCCAAAAATTTTCATCGCTTTTGAGCGCATTCATTATGACTTCGTAACGACGCGGCGTTTCAGGATGCCCGATTCCGGTGTCGTGTTTTTGATAAATCGGATGATGGATTAATGCTGTTTTCATTCGTCAATTGTAAGTAAAAAAGATTCGATAAGTAAATTTAGCTGTTCGAGGGTTTTCGCATCGGAAACTTCTCCGTTTTTTATTTTTGTCTGCGCGTGTGAAATTAAAAGCGCAGAATTTTCACCAATTTTTGCGTCAATCGTTCTCAAAATCAACAGTAAAGATTCGTGTGCCTTTTCGCCCAAACTCGAAGCCGTAATTAAAGCCGTCGGTTTATTGTGAAAATCTGCTGATGAAACTGTCCATTCGAGCGCATTTTTGAGCGCGGCGGGAACACTGAAAACATACTCCGGCGAACAAATTAAAACTCCGTCATACTGATTTATTTGTTGCCGCAAATCCGCTACCGCAACGAGCGGCTTATTCGTATCTAAGTCAGGATTAAAATGCGGCAAATCTCCCAAATCACCATAAATCGTCAGATTGATTTTATCGCCGAACATTTCCGCAATAATTTCCAGAATCGTTAGATTTGTTGATTTAGCTCGCAGACTTCCCGAAATTGCCAAAATATTTTTCATTTGGTAGAAGCTATTCTCATAAAAATCATTCGTCGGAAAAAGAAATGTTTTTTGCTGAAAAGTTGAGCCGCGTTCCGAGCCACGTCACGTCGTCGGCCGTGTTCGAGAGAACAATCACGCCGCTTTTCGTTTTTTTGTTAACCGCCATAAAACTCGCGTAGCCGCCCGCGCCGCCGTTATGCCAGATTACGTCTTCTTCGTCAGTCACTACGGCGAAAAATCTCGAATAATAATGCCAGCCTAAACCCGTCTTAGCGCCAGATTGCTTTTCGTGAGTTTTGATTAGGGAGTCGGAAATCTCGCTGCGGCTCGCATCGAAATTCGCACGGATAAATTTTGTCATATCTTCGGCGTTCGAGAGAAAGGAACCCGCGCCGGTCAACACCGCATCTTCCCAAACCGGATTAGGATTTCCCTGTTCGTTATAACCTTGCGCCAACAATTCCCGATGCTCCGCGCTTAAAGTTATCGTTGTATTTTTCATCTCCAATCGCTTGATGATTTCGTCCTTAACGATTGTTTCGTAAGACTTGCCCGTCTTTAATTCCAGAATATGACCGAGAACGCCCATTCCCAAATTTGAATAATCGAAACTTCCGACTTCTCCCAAATTTTCGCAGATCGCCAGATAATCATAAAGGTCTTGGACGGTCAAATCTTTGTAAGGATTGAGTACATCTTTGATTTTCGGAACGAAACTTTCGGGAAACGACGGCAACCCCGACGTATGGGTCGCCAATTGTCTGAGCGTAATGTTTTTCGCTTTTTCGCAAATTTTAACCGTCGGATTTAGATATTTATCAACCGAATCGTCAAAAGATATTTCGCCGCGGTCGGAGAGAATTTGCGCCGCCGACGCGGTGAAAATTTTTCCGATTGAAGCCAACTCAAAAATTGTCGGCGCGTCGGGCGCGTCGCCGCGTTCCTTACTCTTTTTTCCGAAACCTCTGATGAAAACGCGGTCGCCTCTGACGACTCCGACGACCAATCCGACGTTGCCGTTTTTGTTAACGTAGCCGTCGCCGATTCTGCCGACGATTTCCTCTAAATTTTTCGTATCTTTGACGTTCCGGTTGCCGTAGTAACGGTAAGCGAGAAAAGAAGCGACTCCCAACGCGAGAAGAAAAATCAAAACTCCAATGACGACGGCGAAGGCTTTCAGCATAATTCAACCTCGAATAATTTTCGATTACTACGCCGAATTCTACGAATGAGTTTCAGATAAAAGCCGTTTCGTGGAGCAGTTCGCCCGTCGCAAATCTTTCAAGACGCAAACACGAAACGTCCAAAAAATTCGCTTTGCCGTCCAAAACTATTTCCGCCAGAGCGCGTCCGGTCGCGGGCGAGTGCATAACGCCGTGACCGCTAAAGCCATTGGCAAAATACAATCCCGCGATTTCACAACCGCCTAAAATCGCGTGGTGGTCGGGCGTGTTCTCGTAAAGTCCGGCGCGGCATTTTTCCCGCAGGACTTTTGTTTTCGCCAAAAACGGAGCGCGGTGTTTTGCCTTTTCATAAACTTTCTCAACGAATGATTCTTCAAAATCAGTACTAAAACTCGGCGTTTCATTTTTGTCGGGATAGGCGAACAAAACTTCCCTTTTAGAATCTTTGGCGGGTCGAAAATGAAAACCGTTTGATAAATCAATCACCATCGGCAAGTTTTCCTGCAAACTTGTTGCGCTTTCCGCCCAAACAATTTGACGTTTCAGAGGCTCGACCGGCAAATCAATTCCCGCCGTTTTTGCTAAATTTCGCGCCCACGCGCCCGCGCATAAAATAACTTTTTCACATTCGAGTTTTCCTTTGTCGGTTTCAACGCCGACCACTTTTCCGTTTCGTGTTTCGATTAATAAAACCTCTGTTTCAGCTTGAATTGCCGCGCCGTTTTCTGCTGCCTTTTTGCTAAAACCTTCCAACACGCCGAGCGGATTGATAAAACCATCGCGCCCGCCGAAACTTCCGCCGACAATATCTTGGCAGTTTAAGCCTTTGACCATTTTGGAGATTGTTTTCGTGTCAACCATTTCAACGGCTTCACAACCGAGAGATTTTTGTTTGGCGACGCTTTGTTTTAAAAAATTGAACTGCTTTTCACCAGTTGCAAGGAACAGATAACCGCATGGTTCATAGCCGCAATCGAAGTCCCAATTCTTGAAAAATTCTATCGAATAGAGCGAGAGTTTGATATTGATTTCCGTTTCAAATTGAGCGCGAACGCCGCCCGTTGCTTTTCCCGTTGAGCCTTTACCCAAAAGATTTTCGCGTTCTAAAGTCAAAACACTTTTCGCGCCACGTTCAGTTAAATGATACGCGACGCTCGCGCCGACTACGCCGCCGCCGATGATAATGATTTCAGCTTTTTTCATATCAATTTTAGCCACGAACAAACAGGAAAAGACACGAAATAGAAATTCAAAACCTTTCGTGTTCTATGCGTGTTTGTTCGTGGCTAAATCATTTAGCGAAAACCTGCGAAAAGTCAGCAAATGCCTTAAATTCTAAAGCATTTCCGCTTGGGTCGAGAAAAAACATCGTTGCTTGTTCTCCGACTTCGCCCGCGAAACGAATTTTCGGCTCGATGATAAATTCGATGCCTTTGTCTTTTAATTTTTCGGCAAAGGTTTTGAACTCGTCCATCGGTAAAACAATTCCGAAATGCGGCACGGGAACGTGGTCGGCATCAACTTCGTTTTTATGTTTTACACCTGCGTTTTCAGGCGCAAGATGCGCGACGATTTGATGTCCGAACAAATTGAAATCAATCCAAGCGTCGGAACTTCTGCCTTCTTCACAACCCAGAACGCCACCGTAAAATTCCCTCGATTCTTCCAAATCTTTCACGGGAAAAGCTAAGTGAAATAAATTGTTCATAATAATTATTTAACTGCCTTTAAAATCTGTCGAATCGCGCCCAAATGATAAGCCGTGTGCGCCACGATTGCCATCCCTTCGCCGATGTTGTCGTCGTTCCAATTCTCGATTGCCTGAAACGCTTCCGCAGTTTTTTCATAATCGCGTTGGACATTTTCTTTCAAAAGATTCCATTCCGATACATTGACGGTTTTTACCGACCAACTCTCATCCCAATTAACTTTTTCGGTTCTGCCATTCATAAATTCGACCAAGGCGATTAAATAAAATCTGGCGTGTTCGAGATGTGCGGCGATGCTCGCTTTGTTTTCGCCAATCGAACGCGAAGCGGTTTCCGCCGAAATTTTCTCAATCGTGGCAAAAACACCAACGCCGCGGTCGAGATATGCGCTGCCCTGTCCTTCGGGCGAGCCTTCAAAAGTCTCGCGCAAAAGGTAGGAAATGTTGTCGAGAAAATCTTCTTTTTTAATCAAATTTTTATCCGCCTTCATTTATGTTAATCTGTGAATTCTTGTTTTATGACCGAAAATATCGAAAAATTCATCGCCGAATTTGCTCACAGTCTGCACGAAAATACGTTTGTCAAAATGACTTTGGGCAATTATCGCGGAAATGACGCGCATTTGCAAAAATTATTAATTCGCCTTGTCGAAACAAAAAAAGGAACGCGCCTTTTTTTTCTTTTTCGCCAAGACACGCGCGATACGGCGAAGAATTTTGATTTTACGGAAGGCGTTGCCAAAGTGAAAGAATTTCTCGTCGCAGATTTTTTTAGCGGTCATCTTTTCACGCTCGAAAACGATTTGCAACTCGATGTCGGCAAACGAGGAAAATCGCGTCTGAACATCGCCAAGGCGACTTTTAAAACAAAGCCTGAAGTTTCACATGACCGCGAAAAACAATTCCTTGTTAATTCGAACAGCTTTTATTTGAAAGCACTCGGCATCACGACCGACCGCGGCGAAATCCGCGATAAACAGCAAGACAAATGGCGGCAAATTAATAAATTCGTCGAAACTCTCGGCAGTTTAATTGACAAATCGCTGCTTGCCGACCGACGTGAATTGAACGTCGTTGATATGGGTTCAGGCAAAGGTTATCTGACGTTTGCCGCTTACGATTATTTTAAAAATACGCGCGGAATAGGTGTTAAAATTATTGGCGTTGATACGAAAAGCGAACTTGTTTCGATTGATAATGACATTGCGCGGGCGAGCGAGTTTGAAGACTTAAAATTCGTTCACGGCTGGATTGGCAATTATAATTTACAAAATGTTGACGTTTTAATCGCGCTTCACGCCTGCAACACGGCGACCGACGACGCGATTTTTAAAGGCATCAAAGCCGAAGCAGATTTAATCGTCGTCGCGCCGTGCTGTCATCAGGAAATTCGCCCGCAAATGAAAGCACCCGATTTCATGAAAGGAATTTTTCGGCACGGCGTAATGCTCGAACGCGAAGCCGAAACTTTGACTGACGGACTTCGCGCGCTTCTTTTAGAAAAGAGCGGTTATTCGACAAAACTTTTTGAGTTTATCTCAACCGAACACACGCCGAAAAACAATATGATTGTCGGAACGCGGACGACGAAAAATGTTGATACGGAAAAGATAGCCGAGCAAATTGAAGCAATCAAGAACTTTTACGGCATCAAAGAACAGAGATTGGAAAGTTTACTGGAAAAGTTTTGAGTTTCTGCTTTAGCTGACATTTTATCAATTGAAAACCGCCTTAATGTGGGAGCCAAAACCGTCGGAAAACCTTTCGACTTGATTTTTCATCTGAAAGACACTTATTATATTGGTTTGCGTTAAATACGCCACTTAACACACGGGAAATTACAAAGCAATGAAACAAGAAATACATCCTAATTACGCAGAGATAAATGTTGTTTGTGCGTGCGGAAACAACTTTAAAACACGTTCGACAATGGGGGAAGACTTGAACATCGAAATTTGTTCGGAATGTCATCCGTTTTTTACGGGCAAGCAAAAATTGGTTGATACGGCAGGTCGCGTTGACCGCTTTAATAAACGTTATGCTCGCAGCGGCGCGACAGCCGAAGTTGCCGAAGCCGCTAAATAAATTGTTTGAGATTAATTAATCATCAACATTAGCCGAAAAAAATCTAACGCCGACGCTTTCCACGCGCCGTTCGCTAAAGGTGTAAAATTTCACCACGCGCCAACGGTAGAAAAAGTCGGCGTTATTTTTATTTGCAGTCTTAAATTTCAAATTAAAGCCTATGAAAAACAAACATCGAAAAATCACTTTCTTAAATCTTTTTCTCGGTCTCCAGAAAGATTTAATCGTCGGCGGTCAAGCCGTTATGGAAGGCGTGATGATGCGAACTCCGAGCGCGTATGCGATTGCGTGTCGTAAATCCGACGGTTCAATCGTTCACACATCGGAAGTTCTGCCGAAATGGAGCGATAAATATAAATGGATGAATCTGCCGGTGCTTCGCGGCGGAGCAACTTTGATTCAATCAATGGCATTGGGAATTAAGGCTCTGAATTTTTCGGCAGCCGTCGCACACGATGATATGGAAGCGCAGGAAGCTAAGGAAAAATTGAAGACTCTGGAAATGCAGACGGTTTTTGCCGAAGGCACGACGGATGAAAATTTCACAAAAGCACCGGTCAAAATAACAATGCCTGAAGAATCGAAAGCGAAAAAACCAGCGCAGGCGGCGGGCGCGGTCGGTTCGATAATTTTCGCTTTGTTCTTCAACGTTTTGCTGTTTATCGTCGCGCCGCTCGTGCTGACAAATGTTTTGTTTATTGCGCTCGGTTGGGCGGCTCCGCCCGAAGTTGCGCTCGGTGCGAGTTGGTTTGAAACCATGAAAGCGTATGTTTGGGAAATCAAACCGACATCGTGGGTTGCTTTTAACTTAATTGACGGACTCGTCCGAATGCTATTTTTCGTTGTAATGATTTTTTCGATGTCGTATTTGAAAGACATTCGGCGTATTTTTGAGTATCACGGCGCGGAACATAAGACCGTGTTCACTTGGGAAAAAGATTTGGACTTGACGGCGGCGAACGCCAAATTGCAAAAGCGTCAGCATCCGCGCTGCGGCACATCGTTTTTGATGGTCGTCATGCTCGTCGCTATTGTTCTGTTTTCGGTAATTAAGTTTGACGCGCTGTGGCTTAACCTGGTCGTGCGAATTGCTTTGATGCCACTCGTTGCCGGGCTTTCCTATGAAATCATTCGCTACGCGGCGAAGAAAGAGTCGAGCGCAATTTTCAAATTTATGACGCTTCCCGGTCTTTGGCTTCAAAATATTACGACGCAGGAACCGGACGGCGAACAACTCGAAGTGGCTATCAAAGCCTTGAAGGAATCGCTGAAACTCGAACCGATTGACGCAGAAGAAGTTTCGGCAAATCATAGAGAATTGGAAGTTGTGGTTTAATTTGAGAGGAAAATTATGAGTGCAGTTCTGGAACAAACACTTGAAAAAACGACGATGACGGCGGATGAATTTTTCGATTCCCCATATTCGCGGGGCTTTGAGCTCGTTCGCGGAAAAATAGTTCCGAGAGGAGGAAATTTTGAATTAGATATGCCTACCGGTGCTTTACATGGAGTCGTTACGGAAGAATTAGCTAGTCGTCTCTCTTATTTCGTCAGAGAAAATAAACTTGGCAGAGTTTTCGCCGCCGAAACAGGCTTTGTTTTAGCCGAAGGAACGGTTCGCGGAGCGGACGTTGCATTTGTCGGTCAAGAAAAAATTGCCGAATTTGGTATATCCGAAAAATTCTTTCAAGCTGCGCCGGATTTAGCCGTCGAAACAATCTCGCCCGGCAATAGCTTGGACGAAATTCAAGATAAAATTGAAGAATATTTGACGGCGGGAACAAAATTAGTTTGGATAGTTTATCCAAAACAAAAAATGATTCAAGTTCATCGTCAAAGCAATGTTATCAATGTTCTGCGAGAAAACGACACGCTTGACGGTGAGGACGTTTTGCCGAATTTTCGAGTGAAACTAAATGAGATATTCAATTACTGATTTATGTTAGAAAAACTTGCTCAAATCGAAAGAAATTACGAAGAATTGACCGCGCAAATTTCCTCTCCCGAAATTATGTTGGATATGTCAGCTTACGCCAAGACGATGAAACAGCATCGCTCTCTGGAGGAAATTGTCGTCAAATACCGCGAAGTCAAACGAATGCAGGAAGAACTCGCCGACGCGCGGGAACTTTTCGACACCGCAGACGCGGAAGATATGCGCGAGATGGCGCAAATGGAAATCGCCGAAATAGAAGAGAAACTGCCGCCCGCCGAAGAAGAATTGAAAGTTTTACTTCTGCCGAAAGACCCGAACGACGAAAAGAATGTGATTTTGGAAATTCGCGCCGGCACCGGCGGTGACGAAGCAACGTTATTCGCGGCGGAAATTTTGCGAATGTATGCGCGTTATGCCGAACGGCAAGGTTGGAAGATGGAGATTATGGACGCGGCGGATACGGGCGTGGGCGGTTTGAAAGAAGCGTTTGCGATGATTGAAGGCGACAAGGTTTTCTCGAAAATGCGTTATGAATCGGGCGTTCATCGCGTCCAGCGCGTTCCGCAAACCGAAACCGCCGGACGCATACACACATCAGCAGTTACGGTTGCCGTTCTGCCGGAAGCCGAAGAAGTTGATGTTAAAATTGACCCGAAGGATTTGCGTATTGATTATTTCTGCTCGTCCGGTCCGGGCGGACAATCAGTTAATACGACTTATTCCGCCGTGCGCCTTACGCATCTGCCGACGAATGTTGTCGTTTCAATGCAGGACGAAAAATCGCAAATCAAGAATAAGGATAAAGCGATGCGGATCCTGCGGGCGCGGCTGCAGGAAATGGAAGAACAGAAACAGCACGACGCACAAGCCTCCGAAAGAAAATCAATGGTTGGCAGCGGCGACCGTTCAGAGAAAATTCGCACCTATAATTTCAAGGAAAACCGCGTTACCGACCACCGCGTCGGTTTGACCGTTCATCAACTCAATTTGGTTATGGAAGGCGCGTTGGACGAATTTATCGAAGCACTCGTAACGTATTATCAAACTGAAAAATTGAAAGCGGAAATGGTTGCGGCATAAAGTAAAAAGGCAAAAGTAAAAAGGCAAAAATCAAGCAATGTATTGCCTTGGTTTAAATTCGAGTAAGATGGAAACATTCTACTTTTTACTTTTGCCTTTTTACTTTTTACTTTTAAAGATGGCTGTTACAAAACTTTATCTGGTCAGGCACGGACAATCCGACGGAAATGCCGAAGGGCGTTTCGGCGGACATTCGCCTACGCCGCTTTCTGCGCTCGGCAAGCAGCAAGCCGAATTAACCGCGCAAGTCCTCGCCAAAGAAAAAATTAACGCAATATATTCGAGCGATTTGCTTCGCGCGGTGCAGACGGCGCAGCCGCTCGCCAAAATGTTGGATTTGCCGATAATCGCAACCGCCGCTTTCCGCGAAAGAAAAGTCGGCGTTCTCGAGGGTAAAACTTTCGACGAATCAAAAGCCGAACACCCGAAGGATTATTACGCTCTGGTCAATCGCAACATTCATCACGTCATCACGGGCGGCGAAAGCTATCGCCAACTTCTCAAACGCGCGACTGGCGAATTGCACGAAGTTCTACGCGCTCACCAAGACGAAAACGTTGTAATTTTCTCGCACACCGGCGCAATTTGTTATTTAACTCTCTACCTTATCGGCGCGATTAACCGTTACACGAAAACAACGCCCTGGCTGGTTACTTCAAACTGCGGCATCAATCGTTTCGAGATTCGCGGACGAAATAACATCCGCGTCCACGCCTTTAATGACACGCGTCATCTACAGCAAATCACGGGCAACGATTCATTCGGCGCACGTTAAAAATAAAAAAGGCTGAAACTTTTTTGTCCCAGCTTAAAAATCATCCGAAACTTCTCAATTTAAAATGAATAGCGCAAACCGAACTGCATCCGGCACGGATCTCCTTGAATAGAAGTGAATTCTTCGAAGGGCGCAACTGCCGTGAAAGTGATTTGTGCAAGTATATTGCCGGAAAAACATTTTTCTACGAAATTTTGAATTTATCAACGTAATTTTGGAGAAAAACTAAATTAAGGTTGAAGAAAAAATTATATGATTCATTAATTTTCGGAATATCAAGACCAAAAATTTCTTCTAACAAAACGGCATAATAAATGCGTCAAAAATTAGGTTTTATCACTGGTCAATATTTTAGGAGCAACAATATGAATAAAGGAAATCGCCGAGGTCACGGTCAGCGGCAGTATTTCACGCTGATCTTGCTTATGTTATTCACCCTGATAAGTGTCTCTAAAGCACAGGAATCATCCGGCAAAATTGTCGGAACAATTGTTGACCAAGCCGGAGCGGTCGTGCCAGGTGCTAAAGTTACCGTTACCAATGCGGGAACTCAAGTTAGCCGCGATACGGTTACGGACGAAGGGGGAAACTTTCAGGTTATCTCAGTTCCGGTCGGAACATATCAAGTATCGGTTGAGCGCTCAGGATTTAAAAAAGCACTCAGCGAGCCACAAAAGTTGAATATTAATCAGACCTTAAAGTTCGACATTAGCCTAGAAGTAGGCTCACAGGCTGAAGTCGTCGAAGTAACATCAGCGCCGTCGCTAGTGGAAACGGCTAATCCGACCCTCGGGCAGACTGTATCGGAGCGTTCAGTCGTCAGTTTACCTTTGAACGGACGAAATGTTTTGGATTTAGCGTTATTGCAACCCGGCGTTACGGAAACAAATCCAGGCAACAGCGGCGCGGGAGGTTTTAACATAGCCGGCGGACGTTCCGATTCGGTTGAGTATTTGCTCGACGGCGGTCTCAACAACAACTTGCTGAGCAATGCCGTGGTCTTTAATCCTAATCCTGACGCGGTTGCCGAGTTTCGCATTCTTGAAAACAATTACACGGCGGAATACGGTCGCAACGGCGGCGGTATTATCAGTGTCGTAACAAAATCGGGAACAAATCAGGTTCACGGCAGCGTCTACGATTTTGTGCGCAACAATGCCTTTAATGCCAATTCCTTTTTCAACAATAAGAATGGTACTCCGAAAGACATATTAAAACGCAATCAGTTCGGATTTACGATTGGCGGTCCCGTCTATTTTCCGCGGTTCGGCGAAGGCGGAAAAACGATTTTCAACGGCAAAGATAAACTCTTCTTTTTCGTCAGTTACCAAGGACAGCGGCAGGTTCAAACGCAGACAACCAGTTCCGTAAAGGTTTTCACGCCCGCCGAATTAAGAGGTGATTTTTCGCTTTCAAACAGCACCCGCACCGGTCCCGACCCTAACGTGATTGCGTTTCTTCAAGCAAATCCCCTATACCAACCCGACACGACGCTCGCCGCCCGCGGCATCATCGGTCGTATTGACCCCATTTCTCAAAGGTATATTAGCAACAATTTAGTTCCAAGTTCGGCGACCGGACAGCTTGTCTCACAAGATACGGCAACGGATAACAGAAATGAGTTAACGGTCAAGATAGATTTTACGGCGACGCAAAAAGATAGGTTTACGCTAACCCTGGGCGGCATTCGCAATCCCACGACTGCTCCTTTTAGCGGCGGAGCTAATGTAAAAGGATTTCCGATTCTTAATAGCGGAAAAAGATATTTTTCAAACGTTTCCTACACGAGAGTCTTTTCGTCTAATATATTGAATGATTTTCGTTTTACGGCGCAGCGCAGCGATGGCTTGCAAGCAGCGCCGGGAAGAGACTTGCCGACGGCTTCGCAACTCGGGGTCGGTATTACGCCCGATAACCCGAGCGGTCCGCCGCGAGTTTCATTCGCCAGCGGATTGACCATCGGTTTTAGTCCGCAGGGACCGACTCAACTGGTTGACACTACCTATAACTTTACCGACACTTTCTCGCTGGTGAGAGGCAAACACAGCTTTAAATTCGGCGGTAGTTTTTCTCCTTACAAGAATGACACGGTTTACGATTTTTACGTCAACGGAGAATTCTTTTTCAGCGGTTCTGAGGCGTCAGGTGGAATCGGTTCGGGCAACGATTTGGCGGATTTTCTATTGGGGCTGCCGGATGAATTTTTACAGTTCGGCGAAGCGCCCTCCAACATCCGCACCAACTCTTATTACGCATTCGCCCAAGACGAGTATCGCATCCGCAGAAACTTGGTTCTGACACTCGGTGTGCGTTACGAATTCAGCCAGCCGAAGATTGATACGGAGGGACGCTCCTTCTCACTTAATTTAGGACAGCGATCGCAAATGTTTCCGAACGCGCCACTTGGATTGCTGTTTCCGGGCGACCCGAGCGCGCCGAAAGGGGCTAATTTCGCCGACAAAAACGATTTCGCGCCGCGTCTCGGATTTGCTTATGATCCTTTTGGGAAAGGCAAAACAAGCATTCGCGGCGGCTTTGGAATGTTCTACGACATTTTGAAAGGCGAAGACAATCTCCAATTCAATGGGCAAGCTCCGTTTTTCGGATTCGCGGATCTGTTTTTTAGCCCGGACACCAATATCTTCAGTCAGCCATTTACTAATGCGGGCGTGCCGAACTCGTTTCCTTCGCGACCGCCAGCCAGAAATATTGATTTCAACGCTTCCGGTTTCTTGCCGTTCGGCGGCGGCGGCGTGTATTTTGTTGACCCGCATCTCCGAACGCCTTATATCTTCCAGTATAATCTCAGTCTCCAGCACCAACTCATCAAGGATTTAACGGTTGAAGCGAATTACGTTGGTAGTTCATCTCATAAACTTACTTCGCTCGTTGATGCTAATCCGTTTATACTCGGAACTACCAATCGTGTGTTTAATACGCAGCCAGGTAACAGCAGTTCCAGCTTCAGCTATCTCGACGAATTCCGCAATGTCGGCTCGGCGAGTTATAACGGTATGCAACTAGCGTTGCATAAGCAATACTCTAGCAGAGGATCAGAAAACGGTAATTTCTTTAGGAAACTTTATAGCAACGTTTTCGCCACCAGCGACTTTACATTCGCTTACACATACGGTCACTCAATAGACACGGCTTCTGGTTTCCGCCAACGCAACAGTCGCGTGCCTTTTTACAACACGAAGCAGTTTCGCGCTGATTCCGATTATGACATCCGTCATCGTATTACTTTCAGCGGTGTCTTTGATTTGCCGTTTGAGCGAGCCTTCAGTTCACTTCCGAGACGACTGACGCAAGGTTTCAGTTTACGTCCGATTGTCACTTACCGCACCGGATTTCCGCTCGATGTTTTTGCCGGTTTAAGCCGTGCAAGAACACGCCCCGGACCTTCCGGCGCGGGCGACGCTAATTTGGTGCGCGCAAATTTGGTCGGCAATGGAGTAACTATTTTCAGCGATCCGAGAAACCCGCAAACTTTCAGAGGCACGACGGGAAACTTTTATTTTGACCCGAATAACTTCTCGACGGCGGGACTTTCTTCAACTTCGTTGGCAGCCGTGACCAATCCTGCGCTGCGAACTTACGGGACGCTGCCGAGAAATGCTTTCAGAGGTCCGAGCCGCACTAACGTTGATTTCGCTGTTGCCAAAATAACACCGCTTATTGGGGAGCGGGTTACGATGGAGCTCCGCGCGGAGTTCTTCAATATATTCAATACAGCGGAATTTAACGATCCCGTAACGAGTATTACGAGCAGTAATTTCGGACAAATTACATCAACGGCTCCGCCGCGCATCATTCAATTTGCGGCGAAGTTCTCGTTCTAAAACCCAGACCGCTTGAATTCAAACGGAAACGGATTGATTTTATCCGTTTCCAAAATAATTCGGGCGTGGTTCATTTGTATTTCGGGTAGTAAACTAAAAGTAATGCTGGGTTGAAAAATGAGGAGCAATTTCTGTAATTGATTCTGCAATGAACAATCAAGAAAATGCTCCTGCGAACAATTTTTGAAGGATAATCTTAGTTTGCAAATTAATTCCAACAAAAGTTTTCAACTAATTGGCAAATATTATCTTAACGGCAGTGGCACCCATTCCGACTGCACTGCTCACGGTCGGCGCAAGCGGATTAGCGACATCACCGACCGCGAAAATGCCTTCAATATTGGTTTCACAGTTTTGATTGATTTTAATATAACCGTTTTCGTCAAGCGCGACTCTTCCGCGTAAAAATTCCGTGTTCGGCTCGACTCCGACCCGAAATATAATTGCTTGAACATTGACAGTAAATCTTTCTTTCGTGTTCAAATCTTCCAATTCAACCGCCTCGACTTGTTCGTTGCCGATGATTTTTCGCAGAATGGTTTCGGTTAAAATTTTTATTTTTTGATTGTTTTGGATTTGTTCGATGAATTCCGCGCGGGCGCGAAAATCTTTGCGTCGATGCGCGAGCGTTACTTTTGAAGCTGTCTCCGCTAGAACCAGCGCGTTTTCAAAAGCCGCATCGCCGCCGCCGATTACGCACACTTCTTTATCTTTGACCGTTTTTGCGTCGCGCTTGCCCGATTCAATAATGCCTTTATTTTTAAATTTCTCTTCGCCCTCAACATTTAATTTTCTGCGCCGGGTGCCGGTCGCAATTATCAGGAATCGAGCAGAAATTTTTTCGCCGCTGCTTAGGAAAACTTCTCTTTTTTCCAAATTAATATCGTTAATTTCGGATTGCAGCCGGATGGCTAATCGGCGATTCTCAATTTGTCTGACAAAAACGTCGCGTAACTCGCGCCCGTTTTCCGCCTTACTTCCCAAATGATTTTCGATTGAATTATAAACCCAGAGAAGCTGCCCGCCGAGTTCTATGTTTGCTTCTAAAAGCAAGGCGTTTAAACCGAGTTCGGCGCACCACAATCCGGCTGAAAGTCCTGCCGCGCCGCCGCCGATAATGATAACGTCAAAATTCATTTTTCAACTTCCGCTTGAAATTGATTTTTCCTCGTTCGATTTTCCCAATCTCACGAATTCGTTTTTGTCTGATGCGGCAACGTTGCAGTCAATCGGCGAAAAATATTTTTTCTTTTTTCTGGGCAAAGAACTTTACGCCGTCGCTTCCGAACAATTTTTCCTATTTATTTTTTCGGCGGATTACTCGGACGAATCTCGATTTTGCTCGGCAAAGCCCGCTCGTTCATACCGAGCAAATCCAAAACGGTTTGGGCAATGTCGGCGGGTTGTAATTGCCACGATTTTTCGTCTGACGGTTCGTCGCCGCCGAAATAAGTATTGACGCTTCCCGGACAAATCGCTGTAACTTTAATGTTGTCGGCGCGAACTTCCTGCATCAACGCTTCGGTAAATCCATTCAGACCAAATTTTGAAGCATTATACGCCGCCATTTTCGGATGCGCGTTTTGTCCCGCAAGACTTGAAATGTTAATGATATAACCGCCGCCGCGCTGTTTCATCAACGGAATCGCGTGATGGCAAGCGTAGAAAACGCCGAATAGATTCGTCTGCAAAGTTTGCTCAAATTCTTCCGCCAACATCTCTTCAACAGTTTTGCCGATGATGCCGATGCCCGCATTATTGACCAGAATATCAACGCCGCCGAAAACTCGCACACATTCGGCAAACATCATTTTGACTTGCGCTTCGCTTCGCACATCGCAAATTTCGCCGTCAACTTTGCCGAGCGCGGAAAGTTGTTCCAACGCGCGTTTCAGTTCGTATTTGTCTCGCGCACAAATGAAAACTGCTGCGCCCGCTTTTAACAAACTTTCGGCGATTGCCCGCCCGATTCCTTTTGTTCCGCCCGTTACAACCGCAATTTTATTTTCTAAATTCATTAACTTAATTTTTCCTTTAAGATTTCATTAACCACTTTCGGATTTGCCTTGCCGCCCGAAGCCTTCATCGTTTGCCCGACGAAAAAACCGAAAAGTTTTTCGTTGCCACCGCGATAAGCCACGACTTGATTTTGATTTTTCTCGACGATTTCGTCAATGATTTTTTCGATTGTCGAACGGTCGGAAATTTGTTCGAAACCCTTTTCCCGAATAACTTCATCGGCAGATTTTCCGTTTCCGAACATTTCCGTCAAAACTTCCTTCGCTTGATTGTTATTGATTTTTCCCGCGTCCAAAGTTTTGATAAGCTCGGCTAAATTTTCCGCCGAAACGGGCGAGTCTTTGGCGGTTTTGTCGGCATTATTGAGTTCGCGCAGAAGTTCCGACAAAATAAAATTTGCCGACACGCGCGGGTTGTTCGAGGCTTGCGCCGTCGCTTCATAAAACGCCGCTAAATCTTTATCTGAAACAAGTTGCGAAGCGTCGTTATAGGAAAGTTCGTACTCTTCAACGAATCTATCGTGCATCGCATCGGGCAATTCCGGCATATCCGCTTTCACTTGTTCTATGAATTGCTTTGAGACAGTCAACGGCTGCAAATCCGGTTCGGGAAAATAACGATAATCGTGTGCGTCTTCCTTCGAGCGCATTATGCGCGTTTGATTATTTTTCTCGTCCCAAAGTCTGGTTTCTTGATTGACCGGCTCACCCGCTTCGTGCGCCGCAATTTGTCTTTCAATCTCAAACTCAATCGCTTTTTGCATAAAGCGCACCGAGTTCAAATTCTTGAGTTCGACTTTATTCCTAAACTTTTCCTCGCCGATTCGCCGGACGGAAACATTCGCTTCGCAGCGCAGATTTCCCTTTTCCATATCCGCATCCGACGCGCCGACCCATTGCAAAACTCTCCGCACGTGATTGACATAATCATAAGCCTGCCAGGAACTTCTAAAATCCGGCGCGGTAACAATCTCGCCTAAAGGAGTTCCGGCGCGGTTCAAATCAATGTAAGAAAACCTTTCAACTTCCGGCAAACCTTCGTGAATATTTTTGCCCGCGTCCTCTTCAAGGTGCATCCGTTCAATGCGAATCGTCAACGGTTTCCAATCGCCGGCGCGTCCTTGTTCATCACGTTCGGCGGTCATAATCGTCAATTCGCCGTTGCTGGAAAAAGGCTTGTCGTATTGCGAAATTTGATAACCTTTCGGCAAATCCGGATAAAAATAATTTTTTCTAGCAAAGATTGACGTTTCGTTGACGTTCAAACCGAGCGACAACGCCGCTTTAGCACCGAGTTCGACAACTTTCTCGTTCAACACCGGTAACGCGCCCGGCAATCCTAAACAAACCGGACAAGTATTTGCATTCGGCTCATCGCCAAAGTTTGCCGCACACGCGCAGAAAATCTTCGTCTCCGTCGCCAATTGCGCGTGGATTTCCATTCCGATAATCGCTTCCCAACCTTCTTTCATATTTTTTTAATTTAAATCGAAGCCAAATTTTCTTCGATAAGTGAGTTCAGAGTTTTACCGGTGCGTTTCGCTTTAGTGTAAAGCCGATGATGCAATTCAGGCGAAATATGCAAAATGACATCGCCCGAAAAAGGCTTGTCTGGTTCTTCGCCTCGCTCGCGGCAAAATTCCAAATAATCTTCGACTGAGTCTTCAAACTCTTTTTTCAATTCTTCGACAGATTTGCCCTGAAAAGTTATCACATCGCGGGTGTTGATAACCTCGCCGTAAAAAACTTCGGCTTCTTCGTCGTATCTGACCGCCGCTTCATAATTTTTATACTTCATTTTCTTCTATTTCCGCCTCCGTCAAAAATTTTCGCATCGAGACAATCGCTCCCTTATCAGTTTCTTTTCGCGGATGCGGACGATGAAAAACCGCCCGCACGCCGTTAAGCGCAATTCTGATTCTCGAACCGTGCCCTTCGCTCAATTCTGCTCCCAACGCTTCTAATAACTTTTCAATATCCTGCCACAATATATTCGACCGCACAGGATTTTCAAATAACGCCTTTAAGGTTTGACGATGTTTTTTATTCATCAAAGATAGAGCCGCCCAATTTCTATTTCACCAATATCTCCGTCGCCAACTGCGCGAGAATTTCCATTTCGATAGTCGCTTTCCAACCGCTTTTCTAAATGTTTTTTTCAATAAAAATAAAACGCGAACCGATTGTATAATCATAATCCGCGTTCTTATTAAATTCAAAATTATCAGCCTTTTAATTTCGTCGTCCGCCTCTGTTCGGAACTCGCGGCGCAGGTTGAACAATTCGCGGTGCAAGAATTAGTTGCGGCTCACTAACTATAACGGGAAGATTGTTTCGATACACGCTTTAGCGTGCCTTCGCAAAGCGTTGGCAAACTGAAGTTTGAACTCAAAACTCGTTTTATTAGAAAACGAAACTCAAACCGATTCTTCCATTTCTGCCAAAAGTGCGAAAACCGTTTTCGTAATAATCGTCGCCGAACAAATTTTCAATTGTGCCGAACACGCGCATATTAAACCTTTCGCCTTTGAGCGGAATGTTGTAGCCGCCGGTCAAGTCGGCGCGACGGTTGCCGTCGAAGCGAAAAACGCGGGTCGGAAATCCAATCGGCGCGAGGTAACTGCTCGCGGCGAGAAAATCGAAATTAACCCAAACGCGACGGAATCTTTGCGTGGCAACGAGCGTAAATTGATGTTTCGGTATGCCCAAAGTTTCGATAATCCGCGCGGCTGGCACTTGCGGAACACGCTGGTCGCTGTTGGTGAAAGTGTAGGAAGCGAAAACGTCGGTCGAGTCGGTGGCACGAAGTTGCCCGCTGAATTCACCACCACGGGCGATGCCGCCCTTTGTGTTCAAATAACCTCCGCCCGATGCTGAGTTGCTGCGTCCGAACGGGTCGGGCTGCGGCAATGTTCCGAAGCCGATGGTGTCAATCAATCTGGTGTAAAAATAAACCGCCGTCAGTTTTGCGCGGCTGCCGAACAGATTTTGTTCGATGCCGCCGTCGAAGGCGATTGTTTTTTCCGGCTGCAAATCCGGTGCGCCGAGCGCAACAAACCGGGGTATTCCGAAACTGCTGAAAAATGTGCCGAAGCGTTCAAAAAGCGAAGGAACGCGGTAGCCGTTGCCGACGTGAGCGCGAATCTTCGTTCCGGTTTGTTCAAAAAAGTAAGAAACCGCCGCATCGAAAGTGTAAGCGTTCGGCGGATTCTCGAGCGTCAGATTAGTATAAGGCGCGTTTGTGATGCTGAATTTTGGCGTTTTCAAATCGAAAAATTGAACTCGAAAACCGCCCGCAATTTGCAAATGATTGTCGAGAAGTTTAATTAAATCCTGCGCGTAAATCGTGTTGCTCGACTGCTTTGCGCGGGAGAAAAAGTCGCCCGTGCCGCTCGGCGTAAAGCCGTCATTGCCGTATTTTTCGTGTTCATACTCGTATCCGGCGGTGATTTCGTTAAAGCGATTCGGTGTCCAATTAAAATGCCCGTTCGCCGTTTGAATCGTGCCGTCGAAAAAACTTGTCGAAGCCGATTGAAATCCGATGCCGAGGACGCCGTTGTCGTTTTTACGCTGGGTGCGTAAGCCAGAATAATAACCTTGAAAAACGAATCGGTCGTTAAAAGCGTGTGTCAAAACAATCTGCCCGTTAAAGAATTTCGATTTTTGAGAATTATCGGGGTCGTTTGCATCGGGAATAAAATTGGCGTTGCCGCGATTTAGATTGGCAACCAAAGTTCCGTTTTCAAAGCGACGCAGTTCTTCGCCAGAAAGCGGAACGGCATCAATAATTGTCGTCGCCGGAGAGTTCAAAGCGGCGGCGATTGAATTCGGGTTTGAGTTTAAACGAACGTAAGCATCAGAGACGAAAAATCTCGCCGAAATGTTTGTTTTCTCAAACGGATTAAATTCGATGCGCGATTGTAAATTCGTATTGTTCGCGTCGTCCTCGCCGTCAATTCCTTCTGTATAAACGGTGCGCGACGCGCCGAAATTAAAACCGAATTTTCCGTCTGCCTTACCGTTTGAAACATTGCCGCGAAAGCGTCCGAGACCGTAACCGCCGCCTGCGCCCGATAGATTTCCGTGAAAACCCGTTTGCGGTTTCGGCGTTTGAAAATCAATCGTGCCGCCGACGGCGTTCGTGCCGTAAAGCGATGAACCCGAACCACGCAAGACTTCAATTTTACTGACGCTCGTCAATGTAAAGTCCGACAAAAACGGTGTCGCGTCGCCGGTAATCGCTGCCGCGTCGCGGAAACGAACGCCGTCAATCAAAATCGCCGTGTCCTGATTTCGCAAACCGCGCGTTTTGATATTTGCCGTTCTGCCGAAACCGCCGAGCTGTTGAATGCGAAAGCCCGGAATCGAGCGCAGCGATTCAACAAGGGAAAAATCTGCGCGGTCGCGTAACTCCTGAGCGTCAATTATGTTAACGGTTTTGGAAACTTCGTTGAGCGTCTGCGTCGTGCTTGCCGAAATAACGACGACATCGGCTAATTCGGCAATCGAAACCTGACCGCCCGTGACTTTGACGCTCGCCTGTTTGTTATTGTAAACGAGTAAATAATTGCCGTCCGCAACGTTTGCAAATTGATAATTGCCGCTCGCGTCGGTAGTTGTTTCAAACGTTTCGGTCGTCGAAACGAGTCTGATTGGTTGATTTGCAATCGTTCTGCCTTCATCGGTTAATTGTCCCGAAACGGTAGCGGTTTGTTGTGCCGAAATTCCAAACGTCAAAAAACAAATTAAACTTAAAATCTCTATAACTTTCATAATTTTTCCTTTTCCGCCCAGCGCGGAATGTGGTTATTTGCCTAAACAAACGGTCAAAGTTCCCGACTTATTTCGATTTTGGATTTTAGATTTTAGATTTTGGATTGGAAGATTCAAATAATCCAAAATCCGCACTCCAAAATCTAATCACGGTTGCGTGGGCAGTCGCGGATTTGCGCCGCGTTCCCTTGCGCCATTTGTCTTTTTAAATTACGAATTTCAAATTACGAATTACGAATTAAAGCAAAGACAGCAACATTCGTAATTCGTAATTTGAAATTCGTAATTCGCTTAGTAGATCGTTGTAACTCTCCTTTTTTTACTTACCGGATTTTCGTCCAATAAAACTTTCACATCAAAAATCGTCTGTAGATTTTCGCCCGTTAAAACTTCTCGCGGTTCGCCTTTTGCTAAAATTTTTCCGTCTTTTAAAAGTAAAATCTCGTCGGCAAATTCCGAAGCCAGATTTAAATCGTGCGTGATGACAATTGCAGATGAATGACAGTTTTTGCATCGCTCATTTATTAGCCGAAACATCATTGCTTGATGCGCCAAATCAAGATTTGCCGTTGGCTCGTCAAGCAGTAAAATTTTGGCTTCTGTTGCTAAAGCACGAGATAGAACAGCTCGTTGGCGTTCGCCGCCCGACAGATGATTCATCAGGCGGTTTTCAAATCCAGCCAAATTGCAAATCTGCAAACAATCGAGCGCGATTTGTAAATCGCCCGTCGTTTCCCATCCGAAAGCCGAGCCGTGCGCAAATCTGCCTGCAAGAACGAATTCCAAAACGGTTATCGGGAATTTTGTTTCGTTTTCCTGAGCGATGACGGCGATTTTCTGCGCGATTTCCCGGCGCGAATAACTATTCAAATCCTTTCCGTTTAATAAAATCTTGCCATGCGCCGTAGCCAAGCCGCCATTTAAAGATTTAAGCAAAGTCGTTTTGCCCGCGCCGTTTGCACCGAGCAGCGCGATTATTTTTCCTGTGCGAAGCGCGAACGAAACGTTTTGCACAACCGCGCAAACGCCGTAATTGATTGAGATGTTTTGAACTTCAAGCATTTCGGAAAATTTACAGGGATGTCAGGGATACACAGGGATTTAATTTGTTTTTTGTTTTATCCCTGTCAATCCAGTCATCCCTATAAATTTAATTTCTCCGTAATAAATAAATAAAAAGCGGCGCACCGACCAGTGCGGTAATCGCGCCGACCGGTAATTCGCGCGGCGCAATCGCCACACGCGCAATCGTGTCCGCCGAAACGACAAAAATTGCTCCGACCATCGCCGAAAACGGAACGACCAAGCGATTATCGCTGCCGATTGCCAGCCGAACCAGATGCGGCACAATCAAGCCGACGTAGCCGACCGAACCGCTCGCGGCAACAGAAATTCCGACGAGTGCGCTCGCCGTTCCGAAAACAATCAGACGAGTTTTTTTAACTTCAACTCCGAAATCAAAAGCGTCTCGCTCGCCAATCATCATTAAATTCAACGCTTTCGCCTGCGAATTTAAAATAATCGTGCCGAGCATGGCGACGATTAAAGTCAGATAAAATCCGTTTTTCGTCGCTTGCGATAAATCGCCTAAAAGCCAAAACGTGAAACTTCTCAGTTTCGCCGCATCGAGCAAACTTGTTAGTAAAACGATGATTGAAGAAAGAAACGTCGTTACGATTACGCCCGACAAAACAAGCCTTTCCGTATTCATTCCCGCGCGGCTTTTTGCCATTTGATAAACCGCAAAAGTCGCCAAACTCGCGCCGGCAAACGCCATAATCGGACGTGCGAATTCAATTTGCGCGAAAAAGACAAAAGCCAACATCGTGCCTAGCGCCGCGCCGTTGGAAACGCCCAAAAGATACGGCTCGGCAAGCGGATTTCGCAGAAGCGACTGCAAACTCGCGCCTGCCACCGCCAGCGACGCGCCAATCGTTGCGCCGACCAGAATGCGCGGTAAGCGAATGTCGAACAGAATTGCTTGCTGTGATTCGTTTAATTCAAAGAACGAAAGTTTTTCACTGCCCAATAAAGAGGCAATAAAAATTGTCAGCAAAAGCGAAAGAAACAATATAACGCCGAGGCTCAGGAACGCAGAGAATTTTTTATTTTTCTTTATCTGGTCGGCGTTCATCTGAGTTTATCTGTGGACAATTTTCTTCTTCTCTGCGGCTCTGCGTTAAAAAATTACTTGAAACTTTCGGGATGCAACGCCCGCGCCATCTGCTCCAACCCGTCAACAATGCGCGGACCTGGACGCGAAATTAAATCCGCGTTTATCCGAAAAACCTTGCCGTTTTTCACCGCCGAAGAATTCTTAAAAACGTCGTTCGGCTTTCGATTATCTTCACTATCGGACAAAATTATCGCGTCTGGATTTAAAGCCAAAGCCGTTTCTTTGCTAATCGGCAGGTAAGCCGTTGAAACATTACTTGTTATCGAAATTCCGCCCGCACGATTGATTAAATCAGTTATAAAAGAATCTCTACCGACGGTAAAAAGCTGCTCTTTCGAGATTTGTAAAAACACTTTCTCAACTTTCGCCGTCGAGGTTCGGTCTTCCACCTCAGCCACGCGCCTTTTTAATTCGTCAACAACTTGACCAGCTTTTTCCTCGCGGCTGAAAATCTCGCCGATTTGGAAAATACTTTTATAAATATCATCTAAACTATTGGGATTAGTAACGAATACGGCAATGTTTTGCTCGTCCAGAGTTTTGGTAAAAGTTTCGATTTGCGAGGCGGTTGAAACAAGGACAATCTGCGGTTTTAGCGCAATAATGTTTTCGATGTTCGGGTTCATCGTATCGCCGACGCGCCGAATTTTCTGCGCTTCGAGCGGATAATCGCAATAGCTGGTTACGCCAACCAATTTATCGCCCGCGCCAACGGCAAAAGCGATTTCCGTCAGATTCGGCGCAAGCGAAACGGCGCGGTCAACTTGCGCTGGAAGTTTAATTTTTTTACTTAAATCGTCGGTAATCTCGCGTGTTGGTAAATCAATTTGCACAGCCTGATTTTCACTTTTGCAATTGGTAAAATTGAAAACGCAAAATAATAAACCAATAACTGCAAAGGTTTGAGAAAAGGATTTTCCCGCAAAGACGCAAAGCTCGCCGAGAAAATCTTGCGCGAAGAGATTGCATTTATATTTTGACGAATTGAATTTTGACAAATGAAAAACCCCGTCTTTCCTGCCTTACACGATAAAACGAAAGGCAATAAAGACAGGGTTTTCCACTCAATAAAAGGAGATAAAACAAATTACCTGCTAGAAGCCAAACGTCTTGACGCGAGACGATTTAGGCTAAAAAACTTCGGGCAGGTTTCCAGACTTTGGAATTTTGGATTTTAGATTTTGGATTTTGGATTATTCTTAAAAACAAATCCAAAATCCAAAATCTAAAATCCAAAATCATTTCACTGTGGCGCGACCGTGCGAGATTTTCACTCGCTTCCCCTTCATATCGCTTCTTGAAAAAGCGATGCCTGAAGTAATTTAGGCTGAAAAAGAACAACTGTTGCCAAATTTGCATCGTTTGTTCAAACAAATTTCGCAGACTTGGTGAAAAGCAAATTATCACGCGCGTGGCGAAAAGTCAAAACTGCGGCGGTTTGAAAAATTTGCTTGATAAATTTATTCGATTGCGGCTATTGTATGAAATACAAAATTAACCGATTATTTCTTATCATTTCTTAAATCCTATGGCTCAATATGAAAATGTAGTAGCGGTAATTCTTGGCGGCGGCGCGGGTTCGAGGCTTTTCCCCCTGACGAAAGAGCGTGCAAAACCGGCAGTTCCGCTCGGCGGCAAATATCGTCTGATTGACGTTCCCGTCTCAAACTGCATCAATTCAAACATCACGCAGATTTTTGTTCTCACGCAATATAATTCTGCGTCCTTGAATCGCCACATTTCCCGCACCTATCGGTTTTCCAGTTTTTCGACTGGTTTCGTTGAAGTTCTCGCGGCGGAACAACGCCTCGACAGTCCCGAATGGTTTCAAGGCACAGCGGACGCGGTGCGGCAGATGATTCCGCACATTCGCGATTGGCGCGTCAATACGGTTTTGATTTTGTCGGGTGACCATCTTTACCGGATGGATTACCGCCAATTTCTCAAACGCCATTTCGACACGAACGCCGACGTAACGATTTCCGTCGTTCCTGCCAATCCGCAAGACGCCACCGGTTTCGGACTTCTAAAAACCGACGACCGCGGTCGCATTATTGAATTCAATGAAAAACCCAAAGGCGACGCGCTCGAAGCGATGCGGGTTGATACAACGCAATTCGGTTTAACCGAAACTGAAAGCCAAAGCCGCCCTTTTTTAGCTTCGATGGGCATCTATGTTTTTAATTACGAACGTTTAATTCAACTGCTTGACGAAGATAAAGAACGGTTTGATTTCGGCGGCGAGGTAATTCCCTCGGCAATAAAAAAACTTAACGTTCAAGCGCATCTTTTCAAAGATTACTGGGAAGACATCGGGACGATTCGCTCGTTTTACCAAGCTAATCTCGATTTGGCATCGCCGCTTCCGAAGTTCGATTTTTTCAACACCGAAGCACCGATTTACACGCGCAGTCGTTATCTCCCGCCGTCAAAAGTCCACGCCTGCGACATTGACAATTCGATGATCAGCGAAGGCTGTATCTTAAACGGTATGTATGCGAGAAATTCGATTATCGGTTTGCGAAGCCGCATTGACGAGAATACGACGATTGAAAATTCAATCGTGATGGGCGCAGATATTTTTGAATCGTTCGAGGAAATAAAACAAAACGTCAGCCGCGGCAAACCGCATATCGGCATTGGTCAAAATTCCGTCGTTCGCCGCGCCATTATTGATAAAAACGCACGCATCGGTAGCAATGTCCGCCTCATTAATCAACACAATGTTGAAACCGCTGAAGCCGAAAACGGTTGTTGGTTTATTCGTGAAGGAATTATTATTGTGCCGAAAACTGCAATGATTCCAGACGGAACTGTAATTTGAATAGTGGTAATAGGAATGGTTCAACAGAATGTCTGGATGAAACTTTATCGCTCCGCAATGACGTTTCCATTTTTGTCTTTTAGCCTCAACAAATAATTGCCTTTTATCTTAACTCGTTCTACTCCATACGCTTCGTAACTTCGCGTTTGATAAATCGTTTCGGTTGCTTTTTTCGGGTCACTCAATATTCCTCGGTTGTGAAATTCACTTTCGCTTCGTATTGCCACGCGCCACACGCCTGCTCCATCTGGTTCAATGAAAATATGAGATGTGGTAGGGTCACCTTCTTTGCTGCGAAGTGTAATTATTGCATAACCTAAATCTTTTTGTTTCCAATGTTTCCAAACAAAATCTCTAACTTTTATATTTGCCGAGCGCGGGTTTTCAATAACAGGAACATCTAAGCGGATTTTGTCATAATCATCAAGGTTGCGTTGGTTAGTTTCAGACGTTTGGCTCTTCACGCTAATCGCAAGAAATCCCAAAACAAAAATGGTGAAAAGCTGTTTAATTAAAGGCATCGTAATTTTTAATAAAGAGGTCTAGCTTTATATTATGCGAAAGCAATCCGCGCATTTAGGATTTTTTATAACATTATTTCACCGTTGCGGCAAAAGGATTTAAAAGTTTTCATTTCTCATTCTTTTATCCTTCTTGCCGACAATGTAGAAATCGCGGGCGCGGACGACCATCCCTTGCCCGTTGACGCGCACTTTTATTTTGCGCTTGCTGCCGGCTTTCGATTCTTCTTTCGGGTAATAGCCGAGACTGTAAAATTGCCGTAGTTCGGCGGCAATTCGGGAAAAGGCGAGCGCGAGATTGGCGGTCGTGCTGGCTTTGTAGACTCGTCCGCCGGTGCGGTCTGCTAAATCAGATAAGTATTCGACGGCTTTGCGGTAATCTTCGGTGGAAGTTCCTTGACTGTTCGGCGTTGCTCTACCGGTTGGCAAGGGCAGCGGAAACGGAAGCGGATTGCGCGTTGAAGTGGTCGGAACGGGATACGGATTATTCGTTGGCGGCGCGACGACTACGGGTTTGCTTTTGATGGCTTGCACGTCTGAGTAAGTATCGTATTGAATCGGATAAACGAGCGCGTCGAGTTCGAGCGCGTCGCTCAGATTATTGACGGCAAAAGCGTGGTAACTGGTCGTGTCAACGCCGTCAGTGAAAAGGACGATTGCCTTGCGCCCCGAAACTTTCTTAAACGCATTATTGATAACCAAATCAACCGCGTCGTAGAGACTTGTGCCGGAAGCAATCTTCGTCCCTTTGATAGCCATTTGCAGAGCCTTGCGGTCGGTCGTCGGATTGCAAAGCAGGTGAATTTGTTCATCAAAAGATACGACCATCACCTTGTCGAGCGGGCGAAGTTGTGCGATAAAAGCCATCGCCGCGTTTTGGATTTCCGTGATTTTGAACGTGCTGGAATAGCTCATATCCAAAACCAAAGCGACGGTGAAAGGTTGTTCTTCGTTGGAGAAATAAGCGATTTCCTGTTCGGTTTCGTCTTCAATTACCCGAAAATTTTCTTTTGTTAAACCGCCGACGAATCTGCCATTACGGTCGGAAACCTTAATGGGAATCGTTACGAGGTCGGTGTCAACGCGGATTACATCTCTGTCTTCAATCGGCGGCGGCTCATTGTTTAGAATTGTCGGCTCTTCGATAATAGGCGCGGGCGTTGGAGATTCGGCGGGTTTTGAATCGCGTTTATTAGGTTTATCGGAACTTTCCGAATAAGGCGGAACGCGCCGCGATTGAGCAAAGCAAACGGTCAAATTCAAACAAACGATTGCCAGAAAAACGACGACGGCATATTTTTTCATTTCTCGCTCCGCAATAAAGAGTTTAAGATTCAGGATTTAAAATTAAGAAGTAAAAGATTCAAAATTTCAACTTTAACCCTTGAATTTTACACCCTGAATCTTGAATCCTACTTGCCCGCCAATTTTTTCTCAGTCGTGCCAACGATGTAACTATCTTTTGCTCTAACGACTAAATTCGGACGCTTAACGCGAACGCGAATTTTTTTGCGCTCACCTTTTTGTCCAACTGTTTCAGGATAATAACCGAGCGAGTATTGACGGCGGAGTTCTTCGGCAATACCACTAAAAGCCGCGCTCAAATCGTTGTTCGCTTCAAATTTTCTGCCGCCGCTGTTTCTGGCTAATTCTTCCAAATATCGTTTTCCCTTTTCGTAATCTTCACGGCTGCCGCCTGCACTTCCGCCGCCAATCTGCACATTGCCGCCGCCCAAAATACCGGCGAGAATGTCCGCTACTATATCGCCGCTTCCGCCGCGCCGCCGTTGCGGATAATTCGTGCCGCCGTTTCTGTTCGCCATTTCGACGGAAGTGTCGTAACGAATCGGATAAAAAAGCGCGTCAATTTCTTCAGTGGCGCGAACGGTACTTTGATAATCTGCTCGCCGCGAAGTCGTGTCAACGCCGTCAGTGAACAAGACAACCGCTTTGCGCCCTTCGATGCGTGAAAGTTCACGATTAATAACGTTATCAACCGCGTCGTAGAGCGATGTTCCGTCGCCGAATTCGGCTCTCCGAATCGCGTTTTGCAGCACTGAGCGATTGTTCGTCGCCGGACTTAAAACCCGAAATTTTTCATCAAATGAAATAACAATCACTTTATCGTCGCGCCGCAGTTGGTCAACAAAAGTAACCGCCGCTTCGTGAATTTCATCAATCCGAAAAGCGGTCGAAGGACTAACATCAATCATCAAAATCACCGTAAAAGGCTGTTCGACGGTCGCAAAACTGTCAATCTGCTGCTCAACGCCGTTTTCGAAAATCTGAAAATCCTCTTTTTTCAAACCCGTAATAAATCTACCGTCGCGGTCAAGCACCGAAACTGGAAACGTTACAAGATTCGTTTCAACTTTGATAACTTCGTTGTCTTCTTCGACAACTTCTCCAGACGGAGTGGTCGGCGTTGCGGTCGGACTGCTCGTTTTCGTATCGCCAATCATTACGGGCGGACGTTTTAGTTTCGGCTCGCTGGAAGAATCTTCTCGCGGAGTCGGCGCGGTTATAACGCGCGGGCGCGTGGTGCGTTCCGTTTGCGCCAGAATGGAAAAACTCAATAGACACAAACTCATTAACGCAACAACAAATCTTTTCATATTTTTCGATTCTCCGAGCAAAAATTTTGTTTTGGGAAGATATTTTTTTGATTAACGATTCGCGGTTTTAGATGTCTGAAAATTATGCATCGCGCGGTTGTTTCCGATTATTTTTGGTTGAGGGCAATTACGGCGAGTTCGTGAAATTTGCGGCGCGTTTCGTTGATGTTGACAAACGGTAATTCTCTGGCGTGCGTGCGATTGGTCAGCAAGATAAAAACTCGTTCGGTTTTCGGCTCAATCCAAAGCGAAGTTCCCGTAAAACCGAGATGCCCGAAACTATCTTTTGCTAACACCTGGCTCGCGGTCGAATTTTTTGTTTCGGCAAGCTGAAACGCAACGGAACGCGCTTCATTTAAGCCTTTGGTAAAATTTGTGCGGAATAATTCGCAGGTTTCGGGTTTGAGAAGCGATGTTTGATTGGCTAAAAATTGCAGTGCGATTTTGAAAGTCTCTAAAGCCGTTGAAAAAAGCCCGGCGTGACCAGAAACGCCGTTCATAAAATAACAATTTCCGTCATGAACTTCGCCCCAGATTTGATAATCGCGCCAATCATATTCAGAAATGTCGCAGCCCAAATTAAGGCACATAAGCTTTTCATATTCGTTCCCCTTTTCGTTGGCGGCAATTCGTTTTTGCAATTCTGCTGGCGGATTGAAAAATGTGTTTTTGAGATTTAGCGGCTCAAAAATTTCTGTTTTTGCAATTTCTTCAAACTGTCTGCCGCCGTATAAATCTTCGAGTAAAAACCTAAGTAGAATAAAGTTTAAATCGCTATAGGTAACTCGTTTTAGCACTTCATTTTCAAGCGGTTCATCGGCAATAAAGGCTAAATTCACGCTTCGCAAACGTGTGTCGGTAATTAAATAAAACGGTTTCCACGCTGAAAAATTGGAAGTGTGCGTTAATAAATCTTGAATGGTTATCTCACTCTTATTCTCACGATTGAACAAAATAAAAAATCGAATAATTTTATCTTCGAGTCCGAGTTTGCCCCGTTCAATCAATTTCGCGCACAGCAAACCTGTAACAAGCGGTTTCGTCAAACTCGCCAAATCGTAAATCGTATCAACTTTTGCTTTGATTTTTTCAGGCTCGACGACGGCAAATCCAAGAGCGTCCTGCAAAACGATTTCACCTTTTTCCGCGACTAAATAAACGGCGGAGGGAAAATCTTGCGCGTCAATTCGGGATTGTAAAAATTCGGAAATTTGAGTTTTCATCCGTCGGAACGCCGTCATCTTGACGGCAAACGTCGCGTGAGCGACGTAGCGGTTTTGTTCGCGCTCATGCGCTCAATGCCGTCAGGATGACGGCGTTCCCTCAAACGTCTAAGCGACGATGACGGCGTTCCCTCAAACGTCTAAGCGACTTCGATGCGCTTTAATTTTGTCCAAAACGCCGAGAGCCAAATTGAGTGCGCGTCGTCCGTCGGCGGCGGTTATCGGCGGCGTTTTATCTTGAACAATGCAATCAATAAACGCTTCAATTTCGGCGCGAAGCGGTTCGACATCGTTAATTTCAAGGCGATTAACGCTAATTCCCAGAAGCGGATGAATAGCGTTTGGCGCGAGGCTGGTTACTGAGGCAAACTTTGTCGCGTAATCCAAAACGACATAGGAATTCGTTTGATAAAAGCGCGTTTTGCGAATTTTTTCCGTGCCGATTCTCGATGCCGTAATGTTGGCGACCGCGCCGTTCTCAAATTCGATTCGTGCATTTGCTGCGTCAACTTTATCGCTGATGACGGGAATGCCGACGGCGTGAATTTCGGAAACTTTTACTGAATTGCCGACCAGCCATTGAATCGCGTCCAAATCGTGAATCATCACGTCCAACACGACATCAACGTCGAGCGAGCGATTTGGAAACGGCGAAACGCGGTGAATCTCGAAATAGAGCGGTTTTGTGACAAACGGACGAAGCGCGACCATTGCCGGATTAAATCTTTCGAGATGTCCAACCATTAGTTTCGCGCCTGACTCTTCGGCGGTTTCAATCATTTTGTCGGCTTCAGCTAAAGTTTTGGCAATTGGTTTTTCAACCAAAACATTCACGCCTTTTTCAAGAAAAGCGCAGGCGATTTCGCAATGAGTTTCCGTCGGCGTAACGATTGAAACTGCATCAACTTTATCGAGCAATTCACGCCAATCGGTAAAAAATTCGCAATTATTTTTCACGGCAATTTGTTCGGCATTTTCTTGGCTTGAATCACACACGCCTATTAACTCAATTTTATTCTCCAAAGCAATTTTCGCATAATTTCTCGCGTGGTGCTGTCCGAGCGAACCAACACCGACAACGGCGGTTTTCAGATTTTGGATTTTGGATTTTGGATTTTGGATTGTTTCCATAATTTGAAAGCTAAAGGCTTTTCGGCAATACTTGTTATTTTCCGCCAAGATGCAAGAAATAACAAAAGCTAAAAACCAAAGACCAAAGTCCAAAGACCAAATTGTTTGGCTTTTGTTCGCATTCGTTATGGTCGCCGTCTATTTTTCCGGTCTTTCGATTGCCTTGCTCGGACCGGACGAACCGCGTTACGCGCAAGTTGCGCGCGAAATGTTCGAGCACAATGATTGGATTACGCCGACGCTCGGCGGGGCAAATTGGTTTGAAAAACCCGCGCTTCTTTATTGGCTGCAGATTGCGTCTTACAACATTTTCGGCGTGTCGGAATTTGCGGCGCGGTTCGGTTCGGCGTTGTTCGGTTTAGGAACGATTTTCAGTTTGTGGATTTTGGGTCGTCAGTGGTCAGTGGTCAGTAGTCAGTGGTCGGTTGAAAATCCAAAGATTAATGACCAAAAATCAAAGACTGATTTCGCCAATTGGCTCGCTCTTATCGCCGCGTCATCAATCGGTTTGATCACCTTTTCACGCGGCGCAAGTTTCGACATAATTCTGACTTTTCCGTTAACCGCTTCATTGGTTTGTTACTTTCTTTTTGAAATTTTTCTTCAGAAACATTGTTTTTCCGCAGCCCCAAATACAATTTTACTTTCAAAATCCACATTGGCAAAAATTATCGCAGTAACTCCTCCAATCGTCTGGGCGTATCTGTTTCTTTTTGGATTTTACTTTTTTATCGGTCTTGCGCTGGTTGCTAAAGGTTTGATTGGAATCGTTTTCCCGTTTGCCATCGTATTCTTCTATCACATTCTTAAATTTGAACTTCTGCCGGGTAGAATTTTTCTCATTAGTTTGCTTTGGGGAACAATTGTAAGTTTGCTGGTTGGTGCCGTTTGGTATCTGCCGATGTTTCTGACGCACGGTTGGTCATTTGTTGACGAGTTTTTTATCCAACACCATTTTCAGCGTTACACGTCCAATAAATATCAGCACCCGCAACCTTTCTATTTTTTCTTTTGGGTTTTGCCGTTGATGACGATTCCTTGGCTGCCGTTTTTTCTCGCTTCAATTTGGGACTACATCAAAGTTCAAAGTTCAAAGTTCAAAGTTCAAAAATTTGACAAACTTTCGACTCTCGACTCACAACTCTCGACTTTTGCAGTTGCGTGGCTGCTCGTGCCGCTTGTTTTCTTTACGTTTTCCGGCTCGAAACTTCCCGGCTATATTTTGCCCGCATTGCCTGCCGCACTGATTTTGACGGCGCAATATGTTTGGCGATTCGTGCGTAAATCAAAAACCCGCGCTTACGTTTTGCAAATCGTCGCGTTTGCAACCTTTGCCGCGACCGTTTTGATTTTGCAATTTTATGTTATTTCTTATGCTCCGCAGGAAACGGTTAAAAATTTAATCGCCATCGCTGATGTCGGCGGTTACGCTGACGCAAGGGTTTTAAATCTTCATACAATCTCGCATAACGCCGAATTTTACGCCGCCGGCAGATTGACGAGAAACACGGACGGAAAATTGAAAAAGTATTTCGGCGTGGCGGAAGTCGCCGAAGAAATTCGGCGTGGAGGCAATAGAGACGTATTGGTTTTAGTTCCGCTCGAATATCTTCACGAATTACCGGAAAGCGATTTGGTCGAGTCGAAAATTTTAGGCAATAACGGCGAATTAGCGATTGTTGCAGTCAAAAACCGGTAGATTTTCAATCGTCGGAAGCGCGTTTCAGTCTGTCCATCAACGCTAAACCAATTCCCGTTTCTTCAACCGTTTCACAAAAAATCGTTTTGATATTTTTACGGTCACATTCGCGGAAAAAATTAAAAAGTTCGTGAGCGTATTCTTCAACCGAAGCACAAATTTTTACCGACTCAAATTTTTCATTCGGCTTATTCAAACCGATAAACGCTTTGGATTTTGGATTTTGGATTTTGGATTTTGGATTTATTAGCATTACTTCCGCCTTTGGTGAATAATGCCGATGCCGCAAGCCCGGACTTTTTGGGTGTTCACTTTTTGGAACTTTATAAATCCGCGTTTTCGGCTCAATTGTTTGTAATTGTTCGAGAGTGATTGCGCCTGCTCTCAAGACAAGCGGAACGATAGATGTGCAATCAACAACGGTTGATTCTAGTCCGATTTCCGTTGTCGCGCCTTGCAGAATACAGTCAATTCTGCCGTTCAAATCTTCATATACCGCTTGCCAAATCGTCGGGCTTGGTTTGCCTGAAAGATTTGCCGACGGCGCAACAATCGGCGTTTCACACGCTCGCAAAAAATCCAACGCTAAATCATTTTTCGGCATTCTCACACCGATTGTTTGCAAATTCGCTGTCGCAACGAGCGGGACTTCTTCCGCTTTCGGCAAAATTAAAGTTAGAGGCGCGGGGAAAAACGCCTCGATGAATCTCTGCGCGTTCGGCGTGATTTCTGAAACTAGAAGTTTAATTTGTTCGAGATTGCCGACGTGTGCGATTAATGGATTATCATTCGGACGCTGTTTAGCTGTAAAAACTTTCGCAATCGCTCGTTCGTCAAAAACATTCGCGCCCAAACCGTAAACCGTCTCGGTCGGAAAAGCAACGATCCCGCCGCGCCTTATAAGGACGGCGGCTTCGGCGGACGAAGTTGTTAAAATCGTTTTCATTCTTAAAAGAAAAGTTTCCCGCAAAGTGAGGAAAAATGGATAATGGAAAGTGGATAATGGATAATTATAGATTTCCAAATTATCCATTATCCATTATGCATTATCCGTTTTCCATTTAACCGCGTCTTTGCGTTAAAATTTAAGAAATGACTTTAGACGAAAAACTCAAAAATCTGCCAATCTCGCCGGGCGTTTATATTCACAAAAACTCGGACGGCAAAATCATCTACGTCGGCAAGGCGAAGAACTTGAAAAACCGCGTGCGCTCTTATTTTCAATCGAATCGCGGACACGACGCGAAGACGCGCGAATTGGTTAGAAGAATCACCGATTTTGAATTTATCGTCGTGGACTCGGAAGTCGAAGCATTAGTTTTAGAATCGAATCTTATTAAAAAACACAAGCCGCGCTTCAATGTTTTGCTTAAAGACGACAAACAATATCCGCACCTGAAGATGACCAACGAGCCGTTTCCAAAAGTCGTTATCACCAGAAAAATTTTGCGCGACGGCTCAAGTTATTACGGTCCGTTTCTGCCCGCGGCGTTGGCGCGTCGAACGCTCGATTTAATTAACCGCGCTTTTCAGCTTCGCACTTGCGACATCGAGATTGACGGCAAATTGCCGCGTCCGTGTCTCGAATATCATCTAAAACGCTGTCTCGCGCCGTGCGTCAAGGAGCTTTGCAAACCTGACGAATACCAGCAGGCGACGAGCGATGTGAAACTTCTGCTCGAAGGCAAAAATAAAGAACTTGCCGCCGAACTCGAACAGCGAATGTGGCATTTTTCCCAAACTGAAAACTACGAACTCGCTGCTAAATACCGCGATTTGCACAAAACCGTTTTAGCGTTAGCCGAACATCAAAAAATGGCGACGACCGCCGACCGCGACGTTGACATTCTCGGCTTTTATCGAGAAAAACAACGGCTGGCTCTGCAATTATTTACAATGCGTGAAGGCAAAATCGTCGGACGGCGCGAATTTTTCTGGGAAGATTTAGACGCGGAAAATTTCGATGCGTCTGAATTCTTAGGCGAAGTTCTCGCGCAGTATTATTCGACCGATTACGTTCCGCTTGAAATTCACGTTCCCGCAGATTTTGCCGACCGCGAGATTTTAGAAACGGTTTTGACCGAACGGCGCGGACGCAAAGTTAAAATTCTCGACCCGAAACGTGGACAAAAGCGCGAGATGATTCAACTGGTCGAAAACAACGCGAAAATCGCCTTCGAGCAACGCTTTCGAGTTCTCAAAGCCGACACGGAAAAAGTCTTGGGCGATTTACAGGAAATTCTCGAACTGCCGCATTTGCCCACGCGCATCGAATCGTTCGACATCTCGAACATTCAAGGCGCGGATAACGTCGCGGGCATCGTCGTCTTTGAAAACGGCAAACCGGCGCGGGCGGAATATCGTCGCTTAATAATCAAAACCGTCGAAGGCGCGAACGATTTCGCTTCGATGAACGAAGCCGTCTTTCGCCGTTACAAGCGTCTTTTGAACGAAGAAAAACCGCTTCCACAATTAATTTTCATAGACGGCGGCAAAGGTCAAATTTCGGCGGCGGCAGCGGCAATGCAAACGCTTGATTTGGAAATGATTCCGATTGTCGGCTTGGTCAAACCGCCGCGCAAACACTCGGAAATTTCGCATCTTCTGCGCTTTGGACGCGAAGACGAACCCGTTGCTTTTGAAATGGGCGTTCCCGCCTTTCGCCTCGTTCAGCAAATCCGCGATGAAACCCACAAAACCGCGATTCAATATCACCGCAAACGCCGCGAAATGCGTGATTTCACATCGGAACTGACGGCGATTCCAAAAGTCGGCGAGAAAAGAAAATTGAAATTATTGAGAAACTTCGGCTCGATTGAAAGAATTGCGAAAGCGACGGTTGAAGAACTCTCGCCATTTGTCGGCGCAAAAACGGCGCGGGAAATTTTTGAGCATTTCGAGAAACAAAGAAATTTAGCGATAAAATAGCGTTTTATAATTCGCCGATTTGTTCGAGAATTTGTTTTTGCAATTTTTCGCCAAGCCAGAATCCGGCATCGATTTTCAGTTCAAACAAAACCTCTTTAACTTGCGTTATCAAGCCCTTTTCTTTAGCTTTTATCAAGACACCGACCAAACCGATTGTTTTCAATCCTTCCTGATGAGCAATGATTGTTCCAAGTCTTTCATCAATCAAAAGCAACTCGCAGTTAATCTCCAAAGCGAGCGCGATGGCTTGCGCTTCGCCTTCATCGAGTTTTAATTCGAGTGCTTCTATTTTCGCAAAATCGGTTGGTTGAGCAATTGTTATCCATCCGCATTTTCATACTCGCTCAAATCTTTGCCGAAATTCTTTAATGCGCGAACTTCCGCGTCAACCGCCGGCGGAACGATAACTTCGGCAAATAACTCGCGCAGAATAATCAAGCGTCGGATTAAAATCAGATTGGAAACGGGCGAAGTGTCGGAAACTACAATCATTTGATTGAGGCGATGGTTCGCAAATCGTTGTGAAATTGTTCTTCCGTATAATGAATCGGGATATTTCTGGCGGCTAATTCTTTTTGAAATTCAAATTGATGTAAGCCCGCGAGTTGGCTGGCTTGTCCGAGCGTCAGGCGTTCTTCTTGAAATAAGGCAATCGCGGCTCTGAGCAGAATTTCTTTGCCCGAAACGCCTGATTGATTGATAATTTGGTCGGAAATTTCTACTGTCATTTCGCCTCCAAATATGATTATAAATCAAAAAGAATTTATTTGAAAAAATTGTTCCGGCGTTAAATAAAGAATTAATTCTGTTGGTCGGCGCAAAAACAGCGCGGGAAATTTTCGAGCATTTCGAGAAGCAGAGAAGTCTGGCAAAGTAGTAAATTTACGGCTCATCGCACACAATAATTTTTGTTCGCTCAAATAATTTTTGAATTCCTCGTCGTGTTCCTTCACAGTCTTCACGCTCAATGAGCGCGTTCGCGCAGTTCCAGAATCAAAACTATTTTCGATGAGCCAGAGTTTTAAGCGATACGGGAGTTGTGCGTCAATCAGAAATTTCATTACGCGGCGATGACTTGGTTAATCGAATTAACTTTCATTAATTTTCCCGCGAACAATAAGCAGGCTTGAAAATCTTCGCGCTCTAAATCAGGATAATCTTCAAGAAGTTCTTCAAACGTCATTCCCGCCGCGAGCAAATCTAAAATCATCTCGACCGGATAGCGCATATTGCGGATAGTCGGTTTGCCGAAACAAACGTTCGGGTTAAGCGTGATTCTTTTTAATAAATCGTTTTCCATAACTTTTCTCAAGCCGAATATATCACATAAAGATATTTATGAAAACGACTTTGACAGCTTCTTTTATTGAAAGGGGAAATTTGAATTAAAGTTTTTCACGCGGCTTTGCGCGTCGCTTGGTAAAGTGTATTTTAGAACAAACTTTATTTTAGGAGTGGATAATAAATTGGTGGTTTTTTCAGATAGAAATTTATCACAAAAACTAGAACGCACCGAAGCCCGCAGTAATGTTGATTTTGTGAAAGCGCGGGCGGAGATGTTCCCGTCGAGCGGCGCGGAGTGGATGGAAGCGGCGGGCGCGTATGCGATGTTTGACGGCATCGAATCGCCTTTGACGCAGACTTTCGGACTCGGCGTTTTTGATGAAGTAACTAACGACGATTTGGATAAAATCGAAGTGTTTTTCAAAGAGCGTAACGCGCCCGTTCTGCACGAAGTCAGCCCGCTCGCGGATGCTTCGCTCGTTTCGCTGCTGAACGAGCGCGGTTATCAGCCGTTTGAATTTACGAGCGTGATGTTTCGTCCGTTGGCGGATGAAATCAATCTCGCCGCACCGTTGAATCCGAAAATTAAAACGCGAATCGTCGAAACGGGCGAAGAGAAACTCTGGGCGCAGACTTCGGCGAACGGTTGGGCGACGGAAATGGAAGGACTTGCCGAATTTATGTTCGAGTTCGGTCAAATCAGCGCACGATGCGCAGGCGGATTTCCCTTTCTCGCCGAAATTGAAAACGCGCCCGTAGCGACGGGAATGCTTTTTGTTCACGATGATGTCGCTCTGCTCGCGGGAGCAAGCACCGTTCCCGAAGGTCGCCGGCAAGGCGCGCAACTTGCACTGCTCGATGCGCGCCTTCGGTATGCCGTCGAGCGCGGCTGCACGATTGCAACGATGGGCGCGTTGCCCGGCAGTCAGTCGCAGCGCAACGCTGAGAAAAATGGATTTCGTATCGCTTACACGCGCACCAAATGGCGATTGAAAAGTTAGAGATTATTCAAATGTTATGGCTGGTAACGTCGGTTGAGTTTGGCTTTCGTGAATTTCGTGTTCGTGTTTCTGCTCTTTGCGGAAGGAATAGAGATACGCGACGACCGCGATGTTGACAATCAAGATTCCCGCGCGGGTGAACGTCGGTTTGTGGATAAGTTCGTAAATTTCGACGGGTATGTAAATCACGCCGGAGAAAATCGCCAGCCATTCCGCCCACGCCCGCAAACGCCATAAACCGTAGGCTTCGATGAATTGTTTAGCCGCATAGACGAGCGCGAAGCCGAAGAAAATCTTGATATTGGAGGAATTTAATTTGGCGATGGTTTCGACGATGCGGTGCGCGAGCCGACCTTCGGAATTGAGATGCAATATGGCGACCAAATCTTCGGCAAAATCAGCTAAATCGCGGTTCAACAAAGTCAGCAATCCAAAGCCCGCCAGCAAACCGATAATGCCTTTGACCGCTTCGTAAATCGCAATCGCGCGAACTCCGTTTTTAGCTGTTGATTTCATCTCGAACATTTTCCGCCTGACGCTTTTTCAATTTATCAGTTTTGCTTAATCGTGAACCGTCGGTTCGTCCGAATGCGGCACGAAACAGCGGCGGCAGCGGGCTTCGTATTTGCCGCTCGCGCCGACTTCGACGAGTTCTTCCGAATCGAAAGTGCGTTGCGAATAATTTGCCGTCGCGCCGCATTTGACGCAGATGGCGTGAGTTTTTGTAATAAATTCGGCGATTGAAAGCAGCTGCGGCATCGGTTCGAACGGTTTGCCCGTGTAATCTTGGTCGAGTCCGGCGATTATCACGCGCTTGCCGCTGTTGGCTAATTCGTTGACCGCTTCGACTATACCAGCATCAAAAAACTGTCCCTCGTCAATGCCGACAACTTCGGTCTCCGGTTTGATTTGCGCCATTAATTCCTTCGCCGTCATCACGGGATTTGAAACGTGCGTCATTCCCGAATGCGAGGCGATTTGCTCAATCGAATAGCGGTCGTCAATTTTCGGCTTGAAAACCTGCACTTTTTGGCGGGCGATTTGGGCGCGGCGCAGACGGCGAATTAATTCTTCGCTCTTGCCCGAAAACATCGAGCCGACGATTACTTCTATCCAACCCGCATCGTTTTGTCGGTCGCGGCGGCGTTCTTCCGTATTGTCGAACGCAAATTCTTCAACCATAAATTTCTTTTTCAAAAGTTTTTAATTATAAGTGGAAAAGTGAAAAAGTGAAAAGGTGGAAAAGCGGTTCGCCAATCGGCAGACAACTTTTTCACCTTTTCACTTTTTCACTTTTTCACTATTCTAGACTTATGTCGCTCAAGATTTGCAAAAAATGTAAGCGTCCGTTTATGGCAAGCCACGAGTTTTGTCAGCATTGCCCGCCGCCCTACACTTGGAATCAGGAATCTTGGGCGAACGTCGGTTGTTTGCTGGCGATGATTCTGCCGCTTTTTGCCCTCCTTTTCCTTTGGTTTGTCTTCTTTTTCGGGTTTCTTTTTCGATAAAGAGGTTTTACCGCAGATGCCAAAGAACAAAGTTTCACGAGTAATTTTTTATCCTGTAAACACCGTTCGCTCGGTTATAATTTTTTTTATTCCCTTTCCCTTTAGCGCGATTATTCCGTTAAACTTGTTGCAATCGAATCAATCACTCTTGAACTGTCGAATTTACGCGTGACGTTATTACTGATAATAGCAAAGGTTAAAATTTCGCCGTCGGCGGCTTGCGCATAACCGGTCAGCGAATTAACAAAAGTTATCGAGCCGGTTTTTGCCAGAATTTTGCCCTTTGCCTTTCCCAAACGTCCGCCCAAAGTTCCGTCGGTTGCCGCAATCGGCAGAGAACCGATAAATACATCGGCGAATTTTGACTGCGCGGCGTAAATTAAAGCCCGCCCGAACGCTTCCGGTGTAACAAAATCGAGTCTTGACAGCCCTGAACCGTCGCGAATCTGAATTTCGTCGGTCGCCACTTTATTTTCTCTGAGAAATTTCTTAATAAGCGAAGCTCCCGCCGAATCGTCGCCGCGTACTTCAGTTATTTGCCTGCTTTCATTAGGCGCAGTGTCGCCAAATCGTTTCCCAACGGTGCGTAAAAGCAGTTCGGCATAAACATTTATCGAACGCTTATTCATTTTTTGCACAATTTCGGCTAAGGTTTTACTTTCGACGACGGCGAGTTCGACGGCGTTTTCGACGTTCAACCGGTCTTTCGATTTCCAATTCACCGATTTTGCTTCACCTTCGACTTCAATTCCCTTCTGCTCAAGCAATGTTTTTAAGTTTTTTGCCGCCCAAAGCGCGGAGTTGTGGACGGCGAGTTGTCCCGAAGCCTTTTCGCCGTTCCCCCAGATATAAACCTGATTGTCCGCGAGTCCGCGCTTGATGCCGTAGGCTTCCGTTTTGCCCGCCTGTTTTGGCTCGAGTTCGCTTTGAACTTGCAGATAATCGGTTGAAGAAACCGGCTTGCCGTCCTTCATAAAAACGTCCGCTTGATTTTCCCTAAAAGTCAGCGCACCGGCTTCGGCGCCGTAATGCCACTGCAAATCATTCCACGTCCAACCGTCGCCTATGTCATCGCCTTTAAAATAACTTTCGTCACCTACGACGCCGCCCTTTACTTGTTTCAAACCCTTTGCCTGAAGCTGATTTGCGAGATTCTCCAAACCAATCTCGTCGAAATCCGGCGCGCCCTGACCGTAGAGAATTACGTCGCCGTCTAAAATTCCGTTTTCAATTTCTTTGCCAGACAAAATTTTAGTTTGCCAGCGAAATGCAGCCCCGAGTCTGTCCAAGGCGACAATTGAAGTGAGAATTTTTTGAATCGAAGCCGGATTGAAAAGTTTCCGCCCATCCTTTTCGCAAACCACGCGTCCGTCTTTCAAACCGATTGCAATCACGCCCCAGCGAGCGTTGGCGAATTCGCTCTCTTCGATTGTTCGATTTATTTTTTCGCACAGCGCAACATCTTTCGGCTCATTAGAAATCGCCAGCGGCTGAGCGAGATTGATGTTCGTATCTGGGACTTCAAAATTTTCTTCGTTGACTGGCGAAGCTGTTTCAGATTGGCTGGGTTTGTCGGGCGAAAAGCAAGCGGAAACGAATATAAGATAGAGAAAGATGAGAACAAGATTTTGTTTTTTTGCGTTTTTATTCATTTTGCCAAAAATTCTAACGTCGCTTGCAGAACTTCCGCCACACCGATTTCGTCAATCGTATCGTTATTAACTACACAAATTTTTTCAGTCAACGGCAGATAAGTCGTCGGAGCGCGTCTGTCCATCACCAGAACAATCGGTGTTCCGACAACTGCTCCCAAATGTATCGCGCCCGTGTCGTTGCTGATTAAAACCGACAAATCAGAAAGCGCGGCGGTAAATTCGAGCAAAGAAAGTTTACCGAGAATTATTGTTTCGATCGGAAATTTCTCTTTGACCTCAACGCGCAGATTTTCTTCTTCTGGACCGAGAAAAACAATCGTCTGCAAGTTTTTATCTTTTGATAAACTTTGCGCTGCTTCGGCAAATTTCTTCAAACTCCAACGACGACTAGGGTTTCCTGCGCCCGGAAATAATCCGACTAATTTTTTCGCTTTAATTGCCTGAAAAAGATTCTCAATTTTCTGTAAATCTTTTTCGCGCGGCTGAATCTCAACCGAGCGCGGCGCGTTTTCAATTCCGAGCGGTTTCAAAACATTTAAATATTGGTCAGTCAGATGTAAGTTTTTATTTTCAAGCGGCGGTTTCGGCTGAAAGTTCGCCAAAAAATCGAGCGAACGGTTTTCACGGTTAATATAAAGACGATGTTTTGCGCCCGACAAATAGCCGAGCAGATTCGTTTCGTAAAGACTGTGTAAATCAATCACAAAATCAAATTTTCGGCGACGCACGTCTTTAATGATTTTCAATACTTCTTTGATTGATTCGAGTTTTTTGCCGTCGCGCATTTTCACTCGGTCAACCGTAATTAGCCCGTCAACAAAATCGGAAATCTCAACAACCTCCGCGCCCGATTTGCCAATCATTGCCGTAATTTTCGCGGCTGGAAATTTTTCGCGGACGGCTTTCAACGCCGGAAGACTCAAAATTATATCGCCGATTTGCCCGAAATCTATGATTAAAATGTTTTGCGGATTGAAGTTCAAAAATTTAAGACTCAAGATTTAGGATTCAAAATTCAGGATTAAGATTTCAAATTTTAGACTTTAAATCTTGAATCTCGAATTTTAATAAGCGTTCGGTGCAGATTTCTCCATCCATCTTTCAGGAACTTTCAAGGCGGAAAATCCGAATTGCTCGTAAAGTCCGTGTGCGTCTGCCGTTGCGAGTATCCAACGCCGAAAGCCTTGCAAATCGGGATGCGATAAAACGGTTTGCATCAACCATTTGCTCAAACCTTTTCCGCGAAATTCGTCTAAAATAAAAACATCGCCGAGATAAGCAAACGTCGCGTAATCGGTAACGACACGCGCGAACCCAATTTGATTTTCGCCTCTATACACGCCAAAAGGCAAGGAGTTTTTTATTGCCGTTTCCGTTCGCTCAAGAGTGCGCTCTTTCGCCCAGTAAGATTCTTCAGATAAAAATTTGTGAATCGCGCCGATTTGCAGACGGCTTCGGTCGGTGCTGATGGCGAATTCGCCGCGTTGCCATTCCATAATTATTCAGTCTGAAACCGCGCCCTGCAATTCGGACACTCAATCATTTTCTTCTTCCCGCTAATTGGAATCGTGGGAACGAGGAAAAACAGCGTGATAAAATTCATTCCCGTTTTTTCCGTAAATTGCGCGACCGTTCCGCACTGACTGCAACTAACCATATCGTTTGTCTTTTGCGAACCCCAAGTGATAAATTTTGTGCCGATTACTAAAAACATATTTTTTCCTTTTTTCCTAAATAGAGCGTTTTATTTATTGTTTAATTTGATAGAAAACTTTGCGTCCGAGGTAACGCGCCGAATCGCCCAAATCTTCTTCGATTCGTAAGAGTTGATTGTATTTTGCGATGCGGTCGGAGCGTGAAAGCGATCCTGTTTTTATTTGTCCCGCATTAGTTGCAACAGCTAAATCTGCGATAAAAGAATCTTCCGTTTCGCCTGAACGATGCGAGATAACCGCCGTCATATTATTCGTTTTCGCCAATTCTATCGCGTCCAAAGTTTCCGTCAATGTGCCAATCTGGTTGACTTTTATCAAAATCGAATTTGCCGCGCCCGTGTCAATTCCTTTTTGCAAAAATTTGACGTTCGTTACGAACAAATCATCACCGACGAGTTGGACTTTTTTTCCGATTTTTTCAGTGAGATTTTTCCAGCCGTCCCAATCGCTTTCAGCCAAGCCGTCTTCGATGGAAATTATCGGATATTTTTCCGCCCAATCCGCCCAAAAGCTGACCATCTCATCGGAAGAAAGTTTTCGATTATCGGACTTTTTGAAAACGTAATTCGAGCCGTCGTAAAATTCGCTTGCCGCCGGGTCGAGCGCGAGCATAATGTTTTCACCCGCCGCGTAACCGGCTTTTTCAATCGCTTCGAGAATCGTTTCAATCGCTTCTTCGTTTGACTTTAAGTTCGGCGCAAAACCGCCTTCGTCGCCCACGCTCGTGGCATAACCGCGCTTTTTCAAAACGGATTTTAAGTTATGAAAAATTTCCGCGCCCGCGCGAAGTCCTTCCGAAAACGACTCTGCGCCCACCGGCATAATCATAAATTCCTGAAAATCCACGTTGTTGTCGGCGTGTGCGCCGCCGTTGATAATGTTCATCATCGGAACGGGCAGCGTTTTCGCGTTCACGCCGCCGATGTAGCGATAAAGCGGCAGTTCTAAAAATGCGGATGCGGCTCGCGCCGTAGCCATCGAAACGGCTAATAGCGCGTTTGCGCCTAAATTGGATTTATTGTCCGTTCCGTCAAGTTCAACCAAAGTTTTATCAATAAAAGTTTGGTCAAGCGCGTCTAAACCTTCTAATTCATAAGATATTTTTTCGTTGATGTTTTCAACCGCTCGGCTGACACCTTTGCCTGAGTATCTTGTGTCATCGCCGTCGCGCAGCTCGACCGCTTCGTTTTCGCCCGTTGACGCGCCGCTTGGCACAGCCGCGCGTCCTTGTTCGCCGGACTCTAAAATTACTTCCGCTTCGACGGTCGGATTGCCGCGTGAATCGAGAATTTCACGCGCCCGAACTGATTCGATTAAACTCATTTTCTATGGAGAACTCCGTTTATAGATTTGTATAAAACTTCTAGGGATAAATTTAACTTGAATTGAAATTAAAGACAAAATGCAAATATAAAAAGGCAAAAGCAAGTAACCGCTCGCTTTTGCCTTTTCACTTTTTACTTTTTACCTCGTTACTTTTAAGATTTTTCCATTCGCACTCTCAAAATGCGGCGTTTATCAACTTTTTCAATTTTAAAAACGTGTCCGTTAAACGGCACGGCTTCGCCTTCCTTCAAAATCTGTCCCGATTCCGACATTAAAAATCCGGCAACCGTCGTGTAGCCTTCGGAGACAGGCAAATTTAAATCTAACCGCCGATTAAGGTCGCGGACGGCTAGACTGCCGTCGAGCAGATAAACGTCGTCTTGAATTTTTCTAATTTGCTCATTGACTTCTTCGTCGTGTTCGTCGGAAATATCGCCGACGATTTCTTCCAAAAGGTCTTCCAAAGTGATAATTCCTTCCACGCCGCCGTGTTCGTCTACGACAAAACCAAAATGCGCTTTCGCCCGTTGCATCTGGCGCAAAACGTCTTCGAGCCGCGCCGTATCTACAATATAAACCGGCTTTTGCAGAACTTTATCGAGCCGAAAAATTTGCGGGCGAAGCAAATAACTCATCACATCTTTGCTGTGAATCACGCCTGCGATGTCATCAAGCGATTCTCGATAAACTGGCAGACGCGAATAGCCGTATTGACGAAATGCGTGGGCGATTTCTTCGAGCGTCGAAGCGGCGGAAATCGCCGAGATTTCCGTGCGCGGAATCATCGCTTCGCGGACGGTTGTCTCAGAAAATTCAAATACGCGATTGATAAGTCGCCGCTCTTCTTTGTTAACGTGTCCGCTTGCCTCAGAAACTTTTATCAGTTGGCGTATTTCTTCTTCCGTGTAAATCGAAGCGTGTTCGCTCGTCGCTTCCAAGCCGAAAAGGTTAACAGTTTTCGCGCTTGCCCAATCGAGCGCGTGGATAAACGGTTTAAAAATTTTATAAAAAATTATCATCGGCAGAGCCGTTCCCATCGCCACCCGTTCGGCGACTGCTAAACCGAAAAGTTTCGGTGCTTGTTCACCCAAAACAATATGTAGACTCGTGATGATAATAAACGCGATGCCGTAGGAAATCAGATGCCGCCACCATTCGGATAAGCCGTTCAGAACATTTCCCAGCATCGCCTCAACGACCGGCTCACCGAGTGCGCCTAACCCAAGCGAGGCGAGCGTAATTCCGAGTTGCGAGGCGGAAAGATACGCGCTCATATTGTCCAAAATTTGGAGCAGTCGTTTTGCCGCCGCTTTGCCTTCGGCGGCGAGTGCTTCGATGCGCGTTTTTCTGACGGCGACAAATGCAAATTCAGCCGCGACGAAAAAGCCGTTGATGAAAACAAGCACAATGACGGAAAAAACTTTGAGTGCGATTGAGAGCCAGGATTCAGGCGCGATGGTAGTTTCAAGTTCGGTGGCGAAAAAAAATAAGATATTACTGAAATAATCGTCCATTTATAATTTTTAAATTATTACTTTTACTGAAAAACCATTATTTAACAAAAATTCAATTTTCGATTATAACACTTTGTCTGCTTGGGTAAAAACTTTTTCAAATTTCCTCGCGCCAAACCGTGTCAATAATTTCTTGAATCAAAGGCTGGCACGATCCGCAACCGCCGCCTGCGTTGCAGACATTCGTTATTTCTTCAATGGTTTTGAGCGATTTTTTTTTAATCAATTGTTCAATTGTTTCCTCCGATATGCCAAAACAAGTGCAAATCAAAGCCTTTTCGCCGGCAAACTCTTCAATCTGACCAGCGCGAAAATCGGCAAAACTGTTTTGCAAAGCGTCGAAAGTTAAATCCAAACAATGGCGGCGGTGGTTTTCAAAAATTCCAAGTTCGTTTTCGATTTCCGTTTGCAATGTTTGTTTATCCAAGCCGTGAAGTTCGACTAATCGTTTGCCAATTATTTTTTCCGTCAGAACATCTGCCGAAGCAATCAGAAAACCACAACCGTTGGTTTGAAATCGCGCGTCGAGAATTTCTTTCGTATTCGTTTCAATCCGCAATGTCAGCCGTAAAATTGCGCCGCAAACAAAAGTCGCGCTCGTCCCGACTGCGTTTGCGCTCGCCGCTTTGCCGACGTTTTTCGGCGCGTGAAATTTTTCGCTGATATTCGTTCGATAAAATTTCATAAAGTAAAGGCTTCGCAAGTAAAAAGTAGAAATTAAAAAGTAAAAAGTAAAGACCAACCGTAAATTCGTCTTTTCGTTCAAAGCAAAAAGTCTTGACTTTTTGCTTTCTTCTCTACAATATCAACGATAATTTTGTGTAAAATAAATTCGATGAAGTTTTTTTACTTTTTACTTTTTAATTTCTACTTTTTACTTGCTTTAGCGTGTCGTCCTGCCGCCGCGCCCGTTTCGGTTTCAAACAAACCTGTTTCTATAAATAATGTTCCGCAAACGAATCTTCCGCTTCCGCCAATGAGAAATATCGAAAATTTAGGTTGGACGTTATTCGATAATAAGGCTGAAAAACTCAGCTATTATAAAGGAAAGGTGGTTGTTCTGGATTTTTGGGCGACGTATTGTCCGCCGTGTCTCGAAGAAATTCCGCATTTAAACGAACTGCAAAATAAATACGCCGATTTGCAAGTCGTCGGGCTGCACGTCGGGGGCGAAGAAGATAATTTGAGAGTTCCGAAATTTGTCGAAAAACTAAAGATAAATTACGTTTTGGCTTATCCCGAAGATGAATTAATACGAATTTTGTTTGGAGATAACAGTGCCATACCGCAAACTTTTGTCTTCGACCGCAACGGAAAATTGTTAAAGAAATTTGTCGGTTTTGACAATATTATAAAGATGAATTTGGACGAGACAATCGAATCGGCTATCAATGAAAGATAATCAATCAAATCAACCGGCAAAATTTCAGACGGTCGAGCAAGTTTCAGCAGGCGGCGCAGCTTTTCGTCGAACTGCCGATGGTTACGAGATAGCGATAATTTCCGTCGTTCCGAGTCGGCGTTGGCAGCTTCCGAAAGGCTTAATTGACCAGGGCGAGACGCCGGAAGTTGCTGCTCTGCGCGAAGTGCGCGAAGAAGCGGGCATCGAAACTGAGTTGCTCGCTCCCGTTGAAAAGATTGAATATTGGTATGTCGGAGAAAATCGCGGCGAGCGCGTCAGATTTCATAAATCAGTTTACTTTTTCCTTTTGGCTTATCGGTCGGGTGCAGTTGAAAATCACGACACTGAAGTAGCAGAAGCGCGTTGGGTTAAAACCGCTGAAGCCGTTCAGATGTTGGCTTTCAAAAGTGAAAAAGAAGTCGTCGAGAAGGCTGTCAAATTGCTGCCCGAATTTTCAGATAAAATATCTTAAGCTGGCGCGTTTTGAGTTTGCGCTTCGGCAAAGATTTTTTTTACCGCCCGAATCGTGTTGCAGTGAATTTCCACCGTATCGTTAATGTCTTGCGCGTAACCGCCGCTCATCGTCGTAACGATCGGAATTTTTTTATTTTTCGCAAAACTCAAAACCGCTTCATCTCTCTGCTGTAGACCTTCCATTGTTAATCCGAGCCGTCCGAGTTTGTCTTTTTCAAACGGGTCGGCGCCGCCGAGATAAAAAACCAGGTCGGGATTATGAAGAAAAATGCGCGGCAAGGCTTCGTCTAAAATTTCGAGAAATTCCGCATCGCCGGTTTTGTCGGGAAGTTCAATGTCGAGCGAAGATTTTTCTTTGAACAGCGGATAATTTTTCGCGCCGTGCATCGAAAATGTAAAAACGTCCGCTTCATCCTTAAAAATAAATGCTGTGCCGTTGCCTTGATGAACGTCGCAATCAACGATTAAAAACCTCTGCGCTAAATTCTCCTTTTGCAAAACTCTTATCGCCACGGCAATATCATTTAAAACACAAAAACCTTCGCCGCGGTCTGGAAAAGCGTGATGCGTTCCGCCTGCTAAATTTGACGCAACGCCGTTTTCCAAAGCGTGTCGCGCCGCGTTAACTGTTCCTGAACATGCCAAAAAGGAACGTCTCACAAGTGACTTTGACCAAGGCAAACCTAAACGTCTGACTTCTCGCGTCGTCAAAGTTCCGTTTCTCAATCGCGTTATATAATCCTCAGTATGAACGAGCAGAACATCTTCAATTTTGGCAGGCTGCGGTTCGGCAATTTCGCAAGTCTGCAAAGTTCCGTCTTTGAGAAGTCGGTCGCGCACAAATTCAAATTTCTTTATCGGAAAAACGTGGTTTTCCCCTATGTCGGCGTAATAAAAAGGTGAGTAAAAAATACGAAATGAATTCATTTACACAATGGTAATTGATATGCAGTAAATTCTAAAATGATTGTCTAAATTATTTAGCCTTTATCCTTCATAATTTATCCTTATAAAAAGGTTATGCGGCTGACACTCGGGAAAATGTCAGCCGCAAATTTGGCGGCAGGATTAGCTGTAGGCAAAAGCGGAGCGGATAGGCAAAAGGCGGATTATTTACAGGGCAGGCAAAATGTGCTGATGAACAACTCTCCGCATTAATTAATTCATCGGCACAAGAACTTTTTCATTTCGACGACTCATTCCCATTTTGCGGGCTTCACGTTCAACCGTGTGCGAGTCGGTTTTCAAACTGTGGACTTCGCCTTGAAGCCCGATACTTTCATTCGTCAATTGCTCGACGGCTAAACTCAAACGCTCGTTTTGTTCAATTTCTGCGCTCATTTCCGAAAAGGCGCGAAGGTTAATTGCCATACAAAGCATGAAAGTCATCGAAGCAATCACGGCAAAAACATACCATTGTGGACTTGCGTTCGTCTGCGCTTGCGCAGTTTTAGCGTGAGTTTCAACAGGTATTGAAATCGTGTGTGTGTTATCCCAATAAGTAGCGGCGACCTTGCTCAAGTAGCACCTCCAAATCATCTCTATTCTCAGTTTCAGCGTAAATTCTAACCATCGGTTCAGTTCCTGAAGGACGCATCAGCATCCAACTTTTGTCGGCAAAGATAAACTTCACGCCGTCCATCCGATTTATTTTTTCAATTTTTTTGCCGCCGATTTCCGACGGTTCTTGCGCAAGTTTCGCTTGCAAATTTTTGGCGATTTCTTCGGTTAATTTAACTCCGATTCTGCCCGATTCTAATTTCCCGACGCGACTGTAAAGTTCGTTTAACTGTTCCGTTAAACTTCTGCCGCGAACTGCGACTGCTTCTGCCGCAAGCAAACAAGCTAGAATGCCGTCTTTTTCGGGATAATGTCCTTTAATGGAGAGACCTGCAGATTCTTCTCCGCCTAAAATAATTTCGTCCTTGTTTATCAATTCGCCGATATATTTGAATCCGACGGGCGTTTCGTATAATTTCAAACCGCGACTGGTCGCGACTCTGTCTATTAAATGTGATGTCGCCACGCTTCGGGCGACGCCTTCCGTCCAACCGCGACTTTCTGCTAAATAATCCGCTAATAAAGCGACCAATTCATTCGGCGTGATAAATTCACCGTTGCAGTCAATAATTCCGAACCTATCACCGTCGCCGTCCGTCGCAAGTCCGAGTGTCAAATTTTTTGTTTTAACCGTTTCACGAAGTTCGCCGATTTGTTTCTCGCTCGGTTCGGGCGATTTGCCGCCAAATGTTACGTCGCGCCAATCGTGAAGCGTTTCGACTTTCAAATTGTGTTCGCGCAATATTTCATCTAAATACCCGCGTCCTGTTCCCCAAAGAGCGTCGTAAGCGTAGATGCCTTTAGCACCGGCAATTTGGTCAAATCGAATTTTAGTCTTCAAATCGTCCAAGTATTTTGGACGCGCATCGTATTTTTCAATCGTTCCGCCGTCTTCGTCTTCAATCTTTGGCGAGTTTTCAATAATATTTTCAATCTGTTTGGTAATTTCCGGAAGTGCCGGCGCGCCGTCAGAAGTTGAAAATTTAATACCTTGATATTCCGGCGGATTATGCGAAGCCGTAAAATTTATTCCGCCAATCGCTTTTTCGCTTCTGATAGCGTGTGAAATTGTCGGTGTCGGTGTCGGATTTTCGCAAAGCAAAACTTTAAAACCCTTTCGCTTGGCTATTTCAGAAGCGACTTGACAAAAACATTCGCCCATAAATCGTGAATCGTGTCCGATTATCAATGTATGTTGATTTACGTTGTATTCTTTTTTCAAATAACCACAAATGGCTTCAGTCACTAGACGAACGTTTTCATATGTGAATTCGTCGGCAATTATTGCCCGCCAGCCGGATGTTCCGAAACGTATAGTCATATAACGCTTAAGAAAGAATATTTTGAAATCCAAATTCTTTCTAATTCTGTAAATCCGGCTTATAATACTTAAGTACTAGAAGATTTTTGAAAAACTGAATGACCGCTTTTATCAGTTTTCTCTTAAGGTGGAGATGACTTTAGCACACTAAAAAGTTTGTGTAAAGAAGAATTTTTTATTTAATAAACTCAATTAAGCCAATGGTTTATAAGAATTTCCTCAAGTACATGTTAAGCCCAATGCTTAAATGTGAACGATTGGTGAACGAAAATCCGCAAATTTAATTGCTCTTTGTTTCAGCCTGCAAAACCAAGCTGTCTATCAATATGTAAATTTCCACAGTCGAAAACTTATTAAGCAATAGTTTAAATCTGTTAATTTTAATATCAATTTTCGAAATAAATAATCCGAAACCGTGTTTCCAAGGTTGTATCATTATTTCCAAAATCGATTAGAATGTTACTATATGTGTTATTTTGTTACACAATCTTGTTTAGCAAATCATCCTTTTAATATAATCTAAGCTGTTTATTTATAATTAGTTAATTACAAAATCTGGTTGGCATAATTATTGCTATATGATTATAAAATTTAAGGAGTTCTTTCTTTAAAGATCAATAATTTTATTCTTTATTACACCCAAAATCACTTAAAAATCACTACCCGAAAGAACGACTAAATATAAATAACCGTTTTTGGAGATTGAGAAATTATGAGACCTGTTAAACATTTTGAAAAAGGCTTGACATACCTTGCAAACGGCGTATTCAAAGCCATTAAATCAGTAAATCAATATAAACCAAATCCGTCATTCACACCGAAATGGTCGGATAAACCATTGCTTAAGTCTTGGCAAAAAACTAAACCGACACTCGGCTTTCCGCGAACAACCGATTCGCTATGTCCGAACTGTGTTATTGAAGCACGAGAAGATATTTTGAGCGGCAAACAAGATGTTTCGCTTCTTGTTAACGAGAAAGTCGGTGAAATTAAAGCGCAAATTATTGAACGCGACGGACAAATCTGGATGATAAAAGATTGTCCGACGCACGGACATTTTGAAGATTTGATGGCAATTGATTCGGAGTTTTTGAAACATATCGAAAACTTATTTCCTGGACGCGATATTCAAGCGCATAACGATGAAAAACTGCATAATCACGGCTCTTCGACAATTAAATACGGACGTGGTGCGGTATTAACGGTAGATTTAACAAACCGCTGCAATATGATGTGCGACCCGTGTTTTATGGACGCGAACCAAGTCGGATTCGTTCATGAGCTTTCAATGGAAGATGTCAAGGAAATCCTCGACAATGCAATTTCCATCAAACCTCGTCGTCAAATGTCGGTTCAGTATTCGGGCGGTGAACCGACGCTTTCGCCGTATTTTTTGGAAGCGATTCGTTATGCTCGCAAAGTCGGTTATAACTCGGTGCAAGCCGCGACGAACGGAATCGAGTTTGCAAAATCGAAAGAGTTTTGCCGCGAAGCTGCCGAAGCTGGTCTTCGTTTCGTCTATCTGCAATTTGACGGAATTGGCAACGATGCCAACTCGCATCGCCAAGTCGGTAATCTGTTCGATGTAAAATTGAGAGCAATCAATAACTTACACGAAGCGGGCGTGGATATTGTGTTGGTTACAACGTTGGTCAACGGCGTGAATAACGACCAGGTTGGTTCGATTATCCGCTTTGCTTTGGAAAATCCGAAGAAAGTTTCATTTGTGTCATTTCAACCCGTTTCGTTCACAGGACGCGACGAACATATCACTGAACAACGCCGTTTGCAGCAACGTTATACGCTGTCACATTTGGCGCAAGATGTTCAAAAACAAGTCGGCATTACCGAGCCGACACGCGACTGGTTTCCGCTTTCCTTGATGGGCGCATTTGCCGATTTTGCAGATGTCGTTCACGGCGAAGATTCCGAATGGGGACAAGTTTCGTGCGGCTGCCATCCGAATTGTGGTGTCGGAACAGCCGTGATGATAAATAAAGATACGAAAGAAATGGCACCGGTTCCGCAATTCTTAAACATTCAAAATCTTGTAACTGATATGAAGCACATTACCGATACGGCTCGCGGTAAGTGGTTTTCAAATATGATGATGGGCTTGGCACTTTTGAAAAATTATAATCCGTATGGCGCGCCGGATAGCTTGACGCTCGGCGGAATTTTGAAAAAGTTCGATAAGTCATTCGGTCTGTCAGGCAAAGATTATGGCAAGGTTGATGGAACGCGGACGATTGAAGACATCGAAAAACGTCGTCAAGACCCTTGGAATTTTCTTTTTATTGCGGGAATGTGGTTTCAAGATTTGTTCAATTATGATTTCCGGCGCACCGAAATGTGCATTATTCCCTATGGAACGCAGGAAGGCGAGATTTCATTCTGCGCTTACAACACGGGAATTGGTTGGAGAAATATCATCGAACATATGCACCAAAACGCGACGGTCGCGCAATGGTATAAAGAACAAGGTCGCCACGAAGTTTTCGCTCGCGGCAAGGAAGTCAAATTAGGTGATGCTAATCACAACCTTATTCTGAACGAAGTTGACTTGGCGCGTCCTAATAAACCAGAGATGGAAGGACCAAAAACGGCTGCCGAAGAAATGCAAATGATGAAAAAACTTTACCAAGAAATGCTGCTTGAAAAAAACGGCATTAAAGGTGAAAAACTTGTACAAATCGGCGGAATCAAACGCGAAAAGAAACAAACTGCTTCAACTTAATTTAATTTAAAAAATTTAAAAGCCGTCTTGATTTCTTATTTTCGAGGCGGCTTTTATTTGTTCTCTTAATCTTGTAACAAACTTTTCACCTCATCTCTCAACAACTTTTCGTTTGTATTAGAGCAGCAAAACGCTATAATCTTATTGGAAATTTATAAGGAGCTTCACCAAATGCAGCAGTTTTTATTCTGTTTAATTTTCTTTTTTCTGACCCTGACACATCAAGCTCAGACGGTTAAACGGACGATGCTTCAAGATTTGCTTGATTTGCCCGCGCCGCCGGCAACGTTGGCAGAACAGGAAATTAAGGAATATCCGTCCGCCTTTTACGATAAGAAAAATCCGCCGCCCGACGACGCGCCGATTGAAGATTTGCTGGCGTATTGGGCGACGCAAAATTCTCTAAATACTAATCTCAGCTACAACATCAAACCAACAGAGACGGTCGCGCGAAGAATTTTGGAAGCGTGCGAAGCTAATCCTGAAATAATAAACAGCTATTTAAAAGTTCTGCCTCCCAATGCACAGTTAATAGATTTGGTTAAAAAAATTTATGAAGACGAATCTCTAGCGAAAAAAAATGAAGCATATTGGCGCAATCAATTAAAAGAATGGCTGAAATTTAACAGCGATGTATTTTCATCGGCACTGCTGAAAAAAGCGCAGCAAGTTAAAGACGACAAGGAATACGTTACCAACCAAGACGAATTACTGGCGTTGGGAAAAGTTGATTGGGAAGCTGCCAAGCCGATTGTTGAACGACTAAATAATGATAAAACTCAGCCTGTTTCCTCAACGCTGGCGAAATGGGTTTTATATCAACGTGCGCTTGAAACCAAAGACGAAAGCGAAGCGGAAAAATATCGCGACGAACTGAAAGCAATTGTCGAAGACCGCGCGGCTTCAGCGGGAAAACGAGATTTGGCGATGGACGCGTTGATGCAAACCGACGAATGGGAAGGGCGCGACGATTGGTATCTGACGCTGCTCGACGATGAAACTTTGTTCGAGCTAAAAATTAACAATTCTGTTTATACGGGTTTGACGACGCTGATTCGGCGCAGTTCGCCAGACAAATGGATTCCGCAAATGATAAAGCTCGTCGGCAATAAAAATCGCCATGTTCACAATGCCGCCGTGCGAAATTTGGCTGAATTGCTGGGCGAGAATCGCAAATACGTCGTCGAGGCTTTGCTTCCTTGGCTGACGAATCCGAAATGGGCGGAAGAAGTCAGCAGCGAACGAAGACGTTTGATACAAGCCGTCGCCGAGGTTGATGTTCCCGAAAGCGTTCCGGGTTTGATTCAAGTCGTGATGACCGAAGACGAAAATTTTCGTTCGATGGCGGCGCAGGCGTTGGCGAAGTATAAAAATCCGCAGGCGATTCCGGCACTGAATTTTGCTTTATCAAAGGAAAAAGCGGAAGGTTATCGAACAAATATCATTGCGGCATTAATTGCCTGCGGCGGCATTTCCGATGATGAACAGATGGCGGCGCTCGAGGCTTACGCGGCGGCGATTTCCACGCCCGAAGGCGTGCAGAAAATCACGGTCAACGATTACGAAGAGATTGAAACGCCTTTACCCGTGCAGATGAGCGTCGGCAGATTTCTCAGCGAACAGACTGAACCGAGCGACGGATTAGTCGCGCGCGCGCTGGAACGGCTGAAGGTTTTGCGAAAAACAAAGCCGGCGACGGCATCTGTCTTGTCCGACATTATGCGGAAATGGCAAGGGCGCGTTATTTTCTTGGAAATGGTGCGGCAAATCGGCAGCGGCGCGGCGGACGCGGAAACGATTGTCAACGCTTTGGCAAAACGAAAATTGCTGCGCGAAAAATTGCCGCTTGAATTATCGATGATGCGCGGGAAAAGCGGTCTGCCGCGCGGCATCAGCGCAGTAATTTTGGAAGATAAAGCGGATATGTTAAGCATCTTAGAACAAGCCGATACGACGGCGCAGACGGCGTTGCTTGCCGGCGCACGATTGATTCGGGCGAGTCTGCCGGTAAGTGAAGTCGGCGCGTTGCTCAAGAGTTCGGATAAAATACTCGCGCTTGCTGCCGAGCGTTATTTGGAAAGCGAAGACGGCGTAGAAGCCAGAACTTTGGTTTTGGCGCAGCATGCAAACGAAGCGAAAATTTTAGGCGCGAGAGACGCTTTTGTTCCCGTTGATAAAAAATCTTTCAACGCGTTGTTATTAAGCGAACTATTTGAGAGCGTCAACGCTTTTTATTTCGGCGAAGAAAAATTTTCCGATATTAAAAAGATGGAGGAGAAACTCCGCGTGGAAGCTATAGAAAATCCTGATTTGAAATCAATTTTCGCCATCTTGCCGGAGGATGCCGCCGGGCAGGAAATTGTGCGCGTTTATAAAGACAAAATAGTTTTTACTTTCTACGAAGACGCGGCGCGGTATTGGGAAAGAACGCTGACGGCAAAGGAATATGAGGCTTTTTACCGTTTTCTGATTGTCAATAAAATTGACAGTCTTTCGACGGTGAACAACGATTGTTCAGAATGTTCGAGCAGCGAGTTTGTAATGTTCAGCCGCAACGGCGGACGAAGAGTTTTCTATCGCACAAATTATGAAAAACAATCGGTTATTGATGATTTGAAAAAGATTTTCGAATCGTTCAAAGCCGGCGAAGGCAAACTGCATTATATGTTGTCGGATAAAATTAAAGGCTTGGAAGTTCTGCTCGCCGACATTAAATTTGTCGCCCGCGCGATTTGGAAAAACGCGGATGATTTTCGCGTATTGGTTGAAGACAAAGCTAAGAAAGAAGAAATTTCGGCGGAATTGGACGAAAAAGAAAAGGTCGAAAACGCGGTTGAAATTGACGATGAAGATTATGTAAAAAAACAGGAAATTATGACCGCTCAACGGCAAAGACGCGATGAAGTAAAATACGCACATTATGTTTGGCGGAAAATCGAAAACGGCAAGCTCGGCGCGATTGCCGCGCCGCCGACGGATGCCGATTATTCTCCTGAACGAATTGCTGCAACTGATTTCAACATCCCAAAAGAATACGAAGGGGAAGAAGAAAATTATTATCCGAATGCCAATCGCGCTCGCGTTGGAGATTTTGAAATTTATTCGGGTTATCTCGAAGATCAGAGAGGTTTGTGGAAAATGTCTGCGGCGCAGAAGCCGACTTTGATTAAAGCCGGTTGGTATTATAGATTGACCGGCAGCGCGGACGGAAAATGGATTGTTGCGTCGAAAGCCGACGAAACTTTCGTCGAGCCGACGAGCGCGGTACGTATAAATCTTCAAAACGGCAAAGAATATAAAATCAACTTGCCGCCCGCCGATAAATTTTATCCGATTACCCGAATTCCTTCGCGGAACAAAATTTTGCTTTATCGAGCTAAAAATGAAAATTCAAGATTCAAAAATAATCTGAGTCCGAAAACGCCGGAGTATTATTTGCTCGATGCCGCGACGGGCGCGACGCAAATCGTTAAAGGCGAGTTTCGACCTTTAGAGGAAAAAACTTTTCGTCCTTTGAAGTCAACAGATAATTCAAATGAATTTTGGGCGGCGATTTACAACGAAAAAACAAAAGCGACGGAAATCGGACGTTATGAAACAATAACTTTTAGTTTTAAGCCGATTCTCCAAATCCCAGAAATCAGTTTGAGCAGTAAAGAGATTTTGGTTGACGAAAAAGCGGGTAAAGTCTATTTCGTTTATCAAGGTCATTTGCTTGCTTTGTCATTTCCAAAATGAAAAGTCTAAGAGTTAGTCCGAAAAGTAAAAGATGTAATTTCAGCAAGTTGGATAATTTGAAAAATGTTCGTCAGCATTGATAAATTTGCTTATTATGAGCAACCAAATTTATTCAACTTGTTTGACTGACGAACA
>MWVV01000025.1_pt1 | contig 62048 bp, 52 predicted proteins | sample 1047281 | NCBI WGS metagenome assembly MWVV01 (sample SAMN06349986, study PRJNA376086) | soil metagenome | isolation source: PT-2 sample Antarctic (ecotone) soil | place: Antarctica | collected 2015-01-13 | reverse complement strand
CTCTAACAAGTAAATATCCATTGAGTTGAAACTCTCCTTTTTCAAATTTGCAAGATTTAATCAAGTAGATTTCAACTCAATGCTTCACATTTTTCAAATATCAATTACTTTTTGTCCTGTACTTAGAGCTGATATACAAAGACTTCCGCTTCGGTTAAATTATTTATAATTCATTGAGCCAAATATCAAGCGTCATACCGACCGTTTTTTTACGCTTGAAGGTTTGCTCCCGCAACATCGGTTCGGCTTGATGCAGGCGTTTTTACACGTAGAACACCGGGATTCAGAAGGGAGCAGGGATGAGTTTTGGATAGACTCATCCTTTTTTATCACATAAATAAACTCACATACTGTGATTCGTCGGTTCTCGTTATTCGACGAGTTATATGATATACTGCCCTTAAAGATTACTGTTTTTTAGAATTCAACACTCGACATCTGAATTCGCTTATCAACTATCTTATTATGCCGTCTGCTGTTTTCATACACGCAACGGAAAATAAGGAGACAAGATGTACCGTCAAAAGGAAAGAAGCCTGAACGCCAGTGAAAACTCGCCCAATGAAGGTTCGCCAAAAAAAAATTCACGCCGTTCAACCAAAAATCACATTCTTAACGCTTTGCCCGATGAAGATTACCAGCGTCTGCTTCCAGACCTCGAATACGTCGAACTTCCGTACGGCAGATTTGTCTATCACGCCGAAGAAAAAATTAAGCACGTTTATTTTCCCGACGATTCGGTGGTTTCCGTCGTCGCCAACACGCCGCAAGGTCAATCGGTTGAAGTCGGAGTAATCGGGCGCGACGGGGCGACGGGTTTGAGCGTTCTGCTCGGCGTTGATACGTCGTTTAACGATGCTATAGTTCAGCTTCCCGACGGCGCGTTACGCATCAGCACCGAAGCTCTTTTAAAGGAATTTATGCGGGCAGGCGCACTGCACAGTTTGCTGCTCCGTTCGCTGCACAGTTACATCGCGCAAATCAGCCAGATCGCATTGTGCAACCGTCTGCATTCGATAGAAGAAAGGCTGGCGCGTTGGCTTTTGATGTGCCGCGACCGCTCCAAAGGTGACCATTTGAAATTAACGCAGGAGTTTCTCGCACTTATGCTCGGCGCACAACGAGCGAGCGTAACCATCGCGGCGATTACCATTCAAGCCGCCGGATATATAAAGTATTCGCGCGGGAATATCAAAATTATAGACCGTGATGGCTTGGAAAATTTTGCCTGCGACTGCTACCAAATCGTGGCGGGCGAAACTAAACGCCAATAACAATAGAGAAAAGAAAAGGTGAGTTTGCCTTTTCCATTTTCATCTTTCACTTCTTTGCATCTCTGCGTCGAAAAAACATTTAATTACCGACTTATATTTATTATCTAAAAATTATGAATCGCGTGCCGCACTCTTCCCCACACTTCAAATTCTGAATCTTCGGAAATCGTAATCGGTCGGTAATTATCATTTTTCGAATCGAGCCAAACTGCGCCGTTATCTTCGATTCGCAGGTGCTTGACGCAAAGATTTTCGGCTGACGAACGGATTGTCTGTTATCCAAAAACGCCAAAGTTTTTCAGCATATTCTTCCGCGTAATCAATACCGACGCGTTTTCCGCAGGTGATTTTTTCGTCTGAAATTTTTGCGCATTCTTCCAGCCAAGCGCGATTTCCAAGCAAATCTTCATTATTAAAAGTTTTATCAACTCCTAACGCAATGCAAAGTTTTCCAGGACCGGAAGTTAAATTCGTGTCTTTCATTGCTCCACGTCGCTCGCGCATTAATTCGATGTTTTCGATTGGTTCGACGGCGCGAATCAAAACCGCGTGCGGAACATCCTTCTCTCCGACGACGACGTTAAATTGGAAATACATTCCGTAAATGAAAAAGATATAAACCGTTCCGCCCGTCGCAAACATTGTTTCGGTGCGCTTCGTGCGGCGATTTCCGTAGGAATGCGCGGCTTTGTCTTCGATGCCGAGATAAGCTTCGGTTTCGACAATCATTCCTGAAACTCGCGCACCGTCGGCGTTTGGAATAACTAAAGTTTTGCCGAGTAAATCTTGCGCGATTTGCAAGGTGTCAGCGCGGGTGTAAAATTCGCGGGAAAGTTTTTTCATAATGGATAATGGATAACGGAAAATGGATAATAAAAAATATAAAAATTATCCATTTTCCGTTATCCATTATCCATTATTTTACGTAATCTTCTGGATAATAAATCAATTCAATCGCGTTGCCGCCAACGCCTTTCGTGTAAAAGGATGAAGTACCGTCGCGGTGCGGTTTTATCGGACGATTTTCTCGCCTCGCGGCGGTTTGAAGTTCTTCCAAAGTTTTAACTTTCAAACCAATATGCGCCGGATGTTTCGAGTTCGGCGGAAGGAGTGCAATGCCGAAACCATGCGCATCGCGCATCATTGCCCAATCTTCATAGATTGTTTCAACCGTAAAACCCAGACGCTTATATTCCTCCACGTCTTTTTCCAAGTCGTCGCACTTGATTGCTAAATGGTCAACCGTACCTGCAAAGCGCAAATTATTTTTGTTTTCCATATAAAATTCCTCGCAGATAAATTTTATCAATTAAATAAAGGGAATGGAAAACCGTCGTTAACCGGAATTTCAATATATCGGATTTTTTTCCATAAATGTGAATTGAAAAGTAACATTTAGAATTGCTAAGCCATTAATCAACATACATTTTGCTTTGACGAAATTAGTTGGAACAAGTTTTGCCTGTTTGGAAAATGAAAGAGTTTATTGTAATATCTTCCAAAACAATTAGTAAGGAGAATTTTTATGTATGAATCGTTTATGAGGCGTTGCGGCAAATCGCTTTCGAGCATTTTTGCCGTGTTTTGCGTCTTGGTGGCTGTGTCGTCCGTGTTCGCACAGACCACCGGTAATTTACAAGGCGTGGTCAAAGACCAGACCGGAGCAGTTGTCGCAGGTGCAGCGGTCAAAGTTACCAATACCGAAACCGGAATATTGCGTGAAACAACAACCAATGAAGACGGCTTATACCGCGTAGTTAATTTACTTCCAGGTTCAGCCTATCAAGTCGAAGTTACAGCTACCGGTTTCAGCAATCGAATTGTCGAGAATGTCGCAGTTCGATTAGCAACCGAAAACAGCGTTGATGTCGAATTAGGCGTTCAGGGTGCAAGCGGCGAGGTCACCGTTACCGGTGAAGCCCCGCTTATCAACTCGACGCAAAACCAATTGTCTACTTCTTACTCGCAAAAACAACTTACTCAATTGCCGTATAACGGCGGTTCAATTGATAATCTGGCTTTGTTAACACCGGGCGTGCTGACACCCGGCGATGCCGATTTTACGAATGGCGTCGGTATTTCAGCAAACGGTAATCGCGGACGTTCAAACAACTTTCAACTCGACGGTCAAGACAACAACGACAACTCGGTTGCCGGTCCGTCGCTGACGATTACCAATACGCAAGCTATCTGTGATTATCAAGTTACGACTAATAATCCATCGGCGGAATTCGGACGAAACGCCGGAGCGCAAGTCAATGCTGTTACCTGCCCGGGAACAAATAATTTTCACGGGTCGCTTTTCGAGTATTTTTCAAACAATCGTTTGAATGCTCGAAACAACATCGAAAAACAAGCCGGAACTGCTTACCGCTTTTTAGCGAACAACGGTTTCTCTCAACTCGAAGGTTTGGCAAATCGGGGCGGTCAAAATATTTTTAGCAACAACCGTCTCGGCGGTTCGTTGGGCGGTCCTATCAAAAAGAACAGAGCGTTTTTCTTTGCTACATTCCAAGCCGATATTCAAAACGGCGAAGCCGACACGAGCAACTTGGGCAGCGGCGGACTTACATTTACTCCGCAAAGCGTTCAAATTGCCCGATCGTTAGGATTTCCCGGAGCAACTGCAATTCTCGGAAACACTAATGTCGGCGGCGGACCGGCTTTTGCCAATGTGCCGGGAACCTTTTATGTTGTTCCGGCAACGCAGGACACAAACGGCGACGGAGTGGTAGATGCTTTTGTTAATCCGGGCGGAGCATTTACGAATAGTCTTTTCGTATGTAATGTTGCACCCGCGGCAGGTGCGGCTTGCCCGGCGGCAAATTTAGTTCCGCTTCAAACCGGCGAGGCTATTCGAATTTCCGGGAATAATAGCCGCAGTTATCAGTTTATTACCAAAGAAGACTTCAACATCACTGATAAAGATACGCTTAACGTGCGTTACATCTATGACAACACCAAGTTTCCTAACACCCCGGCGGTTGGTGGTTTCTTAGCTGGTTCATTTTTTGATGTTCCCTCGAAAAACAACAATCTTGGAGTTACCTATACTCGTTTAATCAGTTCAACTTTTACAAACGAAGCAAGATTTAACTTTTCACGATTGGATGTTAAATTTGGAGACCCTAATGGAACGCTTCCTGCTCCGGGTATTAGTTTTAGCGGACAGCGCGACGTTCCCGGAAATTTCAGCAGTCTCGGCTTTGGAACGGCAGCTAATTTACCTCAATCGAGAAAGGTAGATGTTTATCAAGAACAAGACACTTTCTCGTCAGCGCTTGGCAATCACTTTGTCAAGGTCGGTTTTGACCTTCGGCAACAAAAGGTTGAAAACTTCTTCCTGCCGAATTTCTTGGGCGTTTTTAGATTTAGAGGCGGTGCCGGCGGCGGAACAGTCGCGTCCGGTGCTTCGTTATGCCCGAATTGCCGGTTTTTCCAAGCAACCGGAAATGTGCGCGGCGGCAACGCTCTGGCTTTCGAGAATTTATTGCTTGGTCGCCCTGACCGCATTACCTTTGCTCGTGGTAATCCGCGCATTACGACCAGCCAGAACGATTACTTTTTCTTCGTTCAAGACGACTACCGTGTGCGGTCTAATTTGACCCTTAATCTCGGTCTCCGTTACGAATATTCGTCAACGCCGTTTAACCCGATTATAGAAGATATAAACGCGCGTGAAGCTGACCCGAGTACGGCGATTTTCAACACGGCATTCCCGCTTGAATTTCGCACCGCCAAAAAATTAAAAACGGACAAAAATAACTTTGCGCCGCGCGTCGGTTTTGCCTATTCGCCGAACATAAAGTTCTTAGGTGACAGATTCAGCAACGGCAGAACGGTTATTCGCGCCGGTTTCGGTATCGCTTACGACCCGAGTTTCTTTAACATTGTTTTGAATACGGTTACGGCGGCACCATTTGCCGCAGCGGGAATTATCACACAAGTTCCGGGAACGGCAGGAGCATTGGTATTTCCGTCTTTGCCAACCACGAACGCTCAACTTAACTCAACTCCGGGAACGAACGGCGGCGACCCCCGGCTCTTTAACCAAACTCGTGTTGACCCGAATTTTTACAATCCATACACGATGCAGTTTAATGTCGGCATTCAACAGGAGTTATTTAAAGATACCGTTTTTGAAATCAGATATGTCGGTTCGAGAATTATCGGACAATACCAAACGGTGAACGGCAATCCTGATGTTCGATTTTTGAATGACGCGGCAAGGTTTCTTGGACTCAATGCAGGCGCGTTTTCAAACGGGAACGTTGCTGCCACACTTCCTGCGGGAACTGCTGTCAATAATGGTACCGGTCGCGTTGACCCGAATTTCGGTAATGTTCGTACTCGCAACAACGGCGCGAGGTCAACGTATGACGGATTACAAATGCGTTTTGATACGCGTATCAGTGACGTTGTTTTCAACGCTAACTATTCGTTCAGCAAAACCATTGATAATGCGTCGGAAATTTTCGGAACGCTCGGCGGCGGTCAATCAATTGCCGTTTCGCAAAATCCGTTTGATACGTTAAACGGCGAACGCGGGCTTTCGGCGTTTCACCAGAAGCATAATTTCACGGCTAATTTCGTTTATGAGCTGCCGTTCTTCAAAGACCAAAAGGGCTTTGTCGGAAAAGCACTCGGCGGATTTCAATTCAACGGTATTATCTTCCTCGGTTCAGGTCGTCCTTATACTCCGGTTCAAGCGTTTTCTAATGTTGACCCCAGATTTGAAGGCTCCTTTACCAATGGTGTTTTGCGTCCGTTCAACGGAAATTCAACTGCGGCTAATGGAACCATTGCTTTCGGCTATGGTGCAGCTTGTTTAGCTTTGTTCGCCGGACCTGAATGTGATACGGCTGTACCGGGAAATTTCATCGTTTATAATACGCTGAATCCGGGTTCGGTCGGAACGGTCGTGGCGAACGCTCAAGCGGCGCAGCAACAAGCTCGTTTGGTTTACAACGATGCCGGCTTGGTAGCTATTGGATTTCTTGGTAGTTTCGATGACGCGGAAGCATTCAAATACTTTAAGAATTATTACGGCGATGTAGGAAGAAACACCTTCATCGGAGATAACAATTACCGGGTCAATTTGTCACTTATTAAATCAACCCGTATTAATGAAAGGATGCAGGTGGAATTTAGAGCTGAGGCGACAAATCTTTTCAACAGAAGAAACTTCGGCGTGCCTGATGCGATTACCGAATTTGCTTCTTTTGGTAATTTTGTCGGCAGTTTCCAAAATCCCGGATTCAATTTCGGTGATTTCCGTCAATTACGATTTGGCGTAAGATTCCTGTTCTAAGGAAGTTTTGGATTTTCCACTATTTAAGAGAAGGTTTAACCGCCTTCTCTTTTTTTATTTGTCGAATTCACGAAAATATGTATTTAATCCGGTAAATTAAACAGAGCGTAAATTCTGCTTTGACCGGATGACAAACACAGCAGATACAAAAGTTAGCCATTATATCCGAAGACGGTACAGAGCTTGGTGGTTTGCCGGGAGCGACAGTAATCGTTAGAGACCGTGAGACGGGCAAAGAATTTACCGTTACGACTGATGAAGGTGCTGCCTTCAAGGTTTCCAACCGTGAAATCAGCTCTTATACGGTTACCGGAACGGCAGTGAGAGTAAATAGAAAAACTCTACGTTATCATTCCAACCCAACTCCATTTTTTCGATTTTACTTTGTTGAAAAACTATCATATGATAAACGCTCTTTATTCATACAATATTTTCTTTAGCAAAAAACAATAAATTGACAGATGCTGATTCCTTTTTGCATTGAGTTGTAAAATTTGCAGGCTTTCTGCGAGGTTGCTTTCCAATCTTTCAATTTAAAATCAGGTGATCCGAGAAATAGTTTTTATTTAAAGTCATCCTTCAAGTTTCTAAAGCCAATTCTACTTTCCTGAACAGCCATTAAAATTTTATAAATACAATCCGGCTTTAGTTTAATTATTAGATTTGGAGGAAAGAGGAAATGAAACAATTTTTGGGTAAGCTAACTGTAATTTTGGCGATGCTTTTTATCGGTCAATTTGCTGTTGAAGCGCAAACCACCGGCTCAATCGCCGGAACGGTTATTGACCAGAACGGAGCGGTAGTTCCGAATGCGACAGTTACCGTTACAGGCGAAGGCGGTCAGGAATTTACCGTTACTACCAGCGAGAACGGAACATATCGAATTCCCGCTGTCGCAAACGGTATCTATACTGTGAGCGTAACATCGACGGGTTTTAAAAAATCCATCGTATCAAATGTAAAGGTTGATGTTGGGTCGCCGACAACCGTAGATTCAACTTTGGAAGTCGGAGATGTTGCCCAAACTGTCGAGATAACCAGCGGCGGCGAAGTGCTGCAAACTCAGACCGCGACCATCGGCACGACGATTACCGGCAGACAAATCACCGAAACCCCGATTGCGTCGCGTGACGCGCTTGATTTAGTGGGGCTTTTACCCGGCACCGCAACTGTTGGTCGTCCGCGCTCGGCGTCAATTAACGGATTACCGAAAGGTAGCTTAAGCATCACAATTGACGGCGTTGACGTGCAAGATAACTTGTTGCGTTCGAGCGACGGTTATTTTACATATGTTCGTCCGCGCGTTGACGCAATTGAAGAAGTAACGGTTTCAACCACCAATCCCGGCGCGGAAAGCTCCGGCGACGGCGCGGTACAAATCAAATTCGTAACTCGCCGCGGAACTAACGATTACCGAGGCGGGCTATTTTGGCAGCATCGTAATACGGACTTAAATGCTAATTATTGGTATTCAAACCGCGACGGAGTTCGTGATGCAAATGGCAAAGCTCTGCGTCAAAAGATTATCTTAAATCAATATGGCGGACGACTCGGCGGTCCGTTACCGTTTTTGAACTTTGGCGATAAAGGTGGACCGTTATTTAATTCCGGCAAAGATAAAGCGTTCTTTTTCGTTAATTACGAAGAATTTCGCCAACCTGAATCCCAAAGCCGAACGCGCGTTATTCTTACGCCGGAAGCGCAAGCGGGCAACTACTCATACATTGTCGGCGGACAAACAGTAACACGTAATTTATTCACGATAGCGGCGGCAAACAATCAACTGTCAACGCCTGACCCAACAGTCAGCAGACTTTTGGCACAAATCCGTACGGCGACAAACGGCGCAGGCTCGATTACTCCAATTACAAACTCGCCAAATCTTCAGAATTTCAACTTTTCTCCGGCTGGCTTACAAATCCGCAAGTTTCTGGCTTTGCGTTTTGACTTTAATCTGACTAAAAACCACAGCCTGGAATTTGTTACGAACAGACAAAAATTCGTGCCGTCCAAAGATTTTCTCAACGGTCAAGACGAGAGATTTCCCGGCTTTCCGTCTTACACGCAAGGCTCAAATCGCAATTCGTATGCGACGGCGCTTCGTTCGACGTTCGGCAACAACATTGTCAACGAAGCGCGTTACGCTGTTTCCACCGGGTTATCGGAATTTAGCGGGGGAATCTCACCCGCCGATTTTGCTTTTCAAGGTGGTTACGCATTAGGAATTGATGCCGCCGGTATCACGACGGCAACATCGAGAAACTCGTATAGTAACCGCAATACACCGACGTATGATTTTACCGATACGGTCAACTGGATTGCCGGTTCGCATAACATTAGTTTCGGCGGTCAATACAAACTTATCAAAGCTGAAGGTTCATCAATCGGTCGAATTGTTCCGACGGTTAGTTTTGGAATTACCGATCAAGCCGATCCTGCTTTTGGAATATTTAGCGCTACTACTCTTCCGGGCGCGACAGCGGCTCAACTAAGCGCCGCTCGCGCGCTTTACGCGACGTTAATCGGGCGTGTTTCAGCTTTTACGACAACCGCTTATTTAACGCCTGACGGAACGTACAAAGAAAATGCGGAACAAAGCAGACTTGCCAAACAAAATACCTACGGTTTGTTTGTGCAGGACAGTTGGCGCGTTCGTCCGAATTTTACCGTCAACTACGGTCTTCGTTGGCAGCCGCAAACCGGTTTTGTTTCTCTGAGCGAAGGTATCTATACCAGACTCGAAAATTTCGATCAGGTGTATGGACTTTCCGGCGCGGGCAATATCTTCAAACCCGGCACTCTGACGGGAACCGTGCCGCGAGTCGTCGCCCTCGAAAACGGTGAAAAAGCGTACCCGGATGACTGGAATAATTTTGCTCCGACAGTCGGAGCGGTTTGGAGTCCAGATTTTGGCGAAAAGGGTTTTCTCAAAACTTTGTTTGGAGCGAGTGGAAAGAGTGTTTTTCGCGGCGGATATTCGATTTCATTTGTCCGCGAAGGATTTAACTTGTTAGAAAGCATTTTAGGTTCAAATCCGGGTGGTAGTTTATCGGCTACTCGTAGCCCGACGACTAGTACCCCGGAAAACCCTTTTATACTGGGGACGAATCTTCGAGATCCGAATAATCCTAATCTGAGGGCTGCGCCGTTCCCGTCAACTCCGAGTTTTCCGATTACTTTAAGGTTGTCTGATTCGACCAACGCATTCAGCCCGGATTTGAAAACCGGCTCGGTTCATTCTTTTAGTTTTGGCTATCAGCGCGAACTTGATAAGGATACTGTTGTCGAATTTCGTTACGTCGGCAATCGCGGCGTTGGTTTGCAGCGTCAATACAACATCAATGAATTCAATACGATAGAAAACGGTTTTGCCGCCGAGTTTGCTTTGGCGCAAGCCAATCTTTATGCCAATCTCGCAGCGGGCAGAGGCGCGACTTTCGCTTATGCCGGACCCGGTACGGGAACGTCGCCGCTCCCAATTTTATTGTCGTACTTCAATCCTCCGGCAACTAATTTGCCCAATTCAGCGGCTAGTTATTTACCGGCTAATTTTGCCAATACAACTTTGGTTTCGCAACTTTCGAGAAATGCTCCGAATATCATCGGTTTCGGAAGCGGAACTAATTTTTTGGATAACGCAACACGGCGGGCAAATGGTATTGCCAACGGTCGTCCTTCCAACTTCTTTTATGTTAACCCGACGACAGCCCCAACACTCATTGGAACCACTGTCTTTGGAGGCTCGTTTATCATAGATAACAGTCTGAAAACTTGGTATGATTCAGGTGTTATCGAAGTTCGTCGGCGATTATCCGGCGGTTTGCGCGTCCAAGCCAACTATGTTTGGTCGAAGGCGCGATCCAACGCATATGCGTCAAGCAGCGTTGTGTTTGCCGGCTTTACGCAAAGAGAAGGCGGATTAGATTTGGCGAAAAATGTCCAAGCCTTTGACATTCGCCATCAATTCAAATTCGATGGGACGTATGACTTACCGTTTGGCAGAGGAAGAGCGTTTTTCAGCAATGCCAATGGGTTTGTAAATAGTCTTATCGGCGGATTTACAATATTTCCGACAATCCGCTGGCAAAGTGGTTCCCCGTTTAGCCTTGGCAATGTTACTCTGGTCGGTATGACGGTCAAGGAACTTCAGAAGGAAATCAAAGTTCGCAAAGGTCCGAACGTGGTTACCTACTTGCCTGACGACATCATCTTGAATACGCAAAAAGCATTTAACATAGATCCTGCCAATACCGCTAATAACGGATATGGAACGACATTCGGAACGGGCGGTCCGCAAGGCAGATTTATTGCTCCGGCGGGATTCGGCAACTGTCTGCAAAGGTTTTCCGGCGAGTGCGGTTTTAACAATTTAGTCGTTTATGGACCGGGTTTCTTTAAATTTGACGTGAGCGTAGCGAAAAAATTCATCATTGACGAGAAACGCAATGTCGAACTTAGAGCAACTTTTCTTGACGCTTTGAATCGTCCTAACTTCCGCGTTGGCGGTTGGGCAGCCGATACGGTAACTCGTGGATTTGCAGCAACGGATTTACCAACTTTTGGTCAACTCGGCAACGGCTCGGCTTATCAGGATATTTCGACAACTAATGATCCGGGCGGGCGGCTGATAGACATTATGTTGCGAATTAATTTTTAATTTCGATTAATTCGAAATTTTTCAAGGTGCTGCTTTTATTGAAGCAGCACCTTTTTTGTTAGTGATTACAAGAAATTTACAATAAAAGATATACTTGAATAAAAATTGCCGGAATAATGAACGATTCAACAGCTTCCAGTTATCACCTATCTCTCACGCCGCTTGGCGCAGGCGATTTGATTGACCGTGCCGTGCGTTTTTATCGCCAAAACTTCTGGACGTTCGTTTGGATTGCCGCGCCGCCGATTATCATCGGGACGATGATCTCCATCGGTTGGACGATTCTCGGGCGCGAAATTTTCTCGGTTGGCAAATCGCGTCAACCGGATGAGATGATAATTTATTATATTTTCGCTTGGTTCGGAACGATTACTATTTGGCTGTTTGAAATGGTAGCGACTTTAACGGTGATGGGCGGCGCATCACGCAACTTCGTCCGCCATCTGCTTTTCGGCGAGCCGCTTTCTTTCCGCGAAACTTTCAGAAACGTGCGGACGCGGCTCGGCGGTTTAATCGTCGCTTCAATTATTATTGCAGTCCTGCTCAGTTTTACGGGCGCGATGATTTTCGGTTTTGGAATTTTCGTCGCACTTTTTGCGATTGGGCTTGCCGTATACGTTTTTATTTATTCGCCGTTTTTGGTATTTATCGTATCACTTTTTTTCAGCGCGGTGATTTTGCTCGGCGCGGGCTGGCTTTTTTTCCTCGTGGCTTCGCGCCTGGCGTATGTGCCGCAAGTGATGTTAGTCGAAGGACAAGACGTTTTCGCGGCAATCGGTAGAAGCACTGTGCTCGCCAGTGGAAACGTCAAACGCCTTGCCGCACTTTTTGTATTCACGACCGTAGCGACTTATTCGGCTCTTTCGCTTTTTTATATTCCGCTCGGTTGGTATGCTTATTTGGAAGGCGTTCCAGTTTTCACTTTCGACACGGATTTAATTCCCGCGTGGTATGAAATCGCCAGCCAATTCATCTGGCAGGCGAGCTTTACTCTTCTGATGCCCATCTGGATGATTGGCTTGTGTCTGCTTTATGTTGACGAGCGCGTCCGCCACGAAGGTTACGATATCGAACTGATGGCGAGGCGGCATTTGGGCGAAATTCCCGCCGTGCCGATTGATTTTATTAATCCTTTGCAGCCGGCTTTGGCAAATCAAAAACCGCCCGAGCAATCATTAAAACAGAAGTCTTCGATGTCGCCCTTAGGATTAAATTAAACTTTAATATTAAATTTCAAATTGATTAGAAGAATTAAGCCGCCGATGAACGCCGACAACCGCAAATTTAATTTTAAAATCCATCCTGTTAATTTTGTCCGTTTTATTAAATTTCTTCTAATTGCATATCTGTTAATTTTACCCGATTCAATTTTTGCCAAAACATTAATCGAATATCGTGCAAACATCAAAGAAGCGAAAATTCTGACACAAAATCTTCTTTCTCCCGACACCGAAGATGAATTATTTCTAGATTATCTGAAATTGGAGCGCGAAACTTTGATGAAGATTCGCGCGAAAATTCCTGTTTCTGAAAAAATCGGATGGCAAAATGCAAGCGTTGAAATAAACAATCAATGGTTAATTGATAGTCTCGTTAAATTCGAAAAAGAACCGCGCGAGTCGCCGAAGCGCAGCCATATTTTAACCGAAATCATCGAACGGCTCGACGCACTAGAGAAGAAGCTTGACGAACTCGAAAATCCGTCTGCTCAAAATCGCACCAAAGACGAAGACAAACAAAAATTAGCGGAGATTTTGCGGCGCGAAGAATACAAACAAGCGGAAGAAAAACAGGAGAGTTTTTTTCAAAAATTATATCGAAAAGTGATTGAATGGCTTGCCGAATTGCTTCCGCGTCCAAATCCGTCAACCGCTTCGCCAACCGTCGGTTTCGGGGCGTTCTCTTTCATCTTGCAGATAATTCTCTACGCTCTGCTTTTCGGCGCAATCGGCTTTTTGATTTATCGTTTCGCGCCGTTTTTTGCCAACAGATTTAAAGACAGAGAAAAACGCGAGAAAAAGGAGCGCGTAATTTTAGGCGAGCGATTAGCTGATAATGAAACTGCGCAAAATTTATTCGACGAAGCTGAACGGCTCGCCCGGACGGGCAATCTTCGCGGCGCAATCCGCAAAGGTTACATCGCGCTTTTGTGCGAATTAAGCGAGCGCAAAATTATCGGACTATCACAGCACAAAACAAATCGTGATTACCTGAAAGATGTTCGCAAACAGAACGAGCTATATAAAAATATGAGCGGCTTGACCAATAATTACGAACGCCATTGGTATGGTTTCGATTCAGCGGAAGAAACTGATTGGGAGGAATTTAGAAACGAATATCGAAAGGCAGTCGGCAGTAGCAGTCGGCAGTAGCAGTCGGCAGTTGATTCAATTCAAAGGAGAACGTCGTTATGTCTGGACACAAAGATTTGAAAGTTTTTCAAATGGCGTATCGTTTGGCATTGGAGATTTTTCATTTAACGAAAACTTTTCCGCCAGAAGAACGCTATTCGCTGACCGACCAAATTCGCCGTTCTTCTCGAAGTGTGGCGGTCAACATTGCCGAAGGTTATCGCAAAAGACAATATCCAAAGGCTTTCGTCAACAAACTTTCCGATTCGGACGGCGAAGCGACGGAAACACAAGTTTGGTTGGAATTTTCCAGAGATTGCGGCTATTTGCCGCTCGAAGTTTGTCAAAGGTTATTGAGCGAATATGAAGAAGTTGGCAGGATGCTCGGCGGAATGATACTTCATCCTGAGAAGTTCACGCCTCGATGACGTACAACCTGCTTACTGCTACTGCCAAGTTAAAAAAAATGCGTCAGAAACTACTTATCTTCTTAGCTTTAATTTTTCTGATTATTATTTTAATCGGCTTAAATGCCGCGTCCTATGTTCAGAAAGATAAAACGCCGGACAGCGAATTTTCTCCAAATCGCTCAACGTATAACACGGGCGCAACCGGCACACGCGCGTTTTACGAATTGTTGGCGGAAACGGGCAGACGACCGGCGCGCTGGCAAGAGCCGCCGTCCGCGCTGCTCGCAAACGATAGAAATAAGCCGCAAACATTTGTCATCATCGGAAAAACGCGCCGTGAATTTGAAGATGTCGAAATCGAACAGGTTTTGCGCTGGGTTTCAGGTGGCGGAAAACTCGTCGTCATTGACCGCGAGCCGCCGTTTGAGTTAATACAAACGACGGCGAATTGGAGCGTTTTCACCGATGCCGAAAAAGAACCGTCGTTCTTTGACATCGACCCGTCCGACCAAAAACAAATGACGGCAAAAACTGTCGCCGCGAAACCTGTGCAGCCGACGATTTTCACTTCAAAAGTCAACGCCGTTCAGCCGTCGCGTTTTGCTTCGTCAATTAATTTTGAGCATTTTGCCGATGGAAACAGTTCGACATACAAAGGTACAGTTTCCCCTTCGCCAAAAACTATCATTCAAGAAGATGAAGATTATTATGATGAAGACGCGCCGCCGCCGAAACCGATGTCTTCGAGACGCGAAAAAGGACCGGGCAGCGGATTCGGGTCAAGCAAAAATCCGCCGCCAATCAGCGTGGAAAAAGCAGAGGAAATAGTTGAAACGCCAACGTTATACGCACCTGTCGCACATCTCGCCAACGATAAAAAAACTCTGCTGGTTGACTTCCCTTTCGGCGCGGGACAAATCGTTTTTTTGACCGACCCGTATATCGTTTCAAACGGCGGCATCAACTTAGTTGACAACGCCCAATTAGCAATTAATATTGTTGCTTCCGGCGATGGCATTATCGCTTTCGACGAATTTCATCAAGGCTACGGCGCGGGCGAAAATCGCTTGCTCGGTTATTTTGCCGGAACACCGCTGGTCGCGATATTTCTACAATTCGCCGCGCTCGTCGGTTTTATTTTGTTTACGCAGAGCCGAAGGTTCGCCCGTCCTCTGCCTGAACGCGAGCCGAATCGTCTTTCAAAACTCGAATACGTTTCGGCAATGGCAGAACTTCAACAGCGAACACGCGCTTACGATTTAGCGATTGAAAACATTTACACCGATTTTCGGCGGCGCGTGGCAAGGTTGGTCGGAGCGGATAATTTTACGGCTTCGCACAAAGATTTGGCACGACTCGTTGCGGACCGCTCGAAATTAACCGCCAATGAAATAGAAAATCTGATGTTTAAATGTGAAGACATCATTCGCGGCGAGCCGACGAACAAACGAGAAGTTTTGGAATTAACCAGCCGTCTGCGCGAGATTGAAAATCAGATTGGCTTAAAACGAAATCGAAAGCAGGCTTTTACAAAATAACTGAACTTTTTGTTTATTCTTCACACGCTCTGTAAAAAAGTATTGTGAATTTATCAATTTCCGCTTTAATTTTATTAATTCTGCTCTTTTTTATTACGAGCGCAATCGGCGTTGTTACGGGAAGCAATTCGCTGATTACCGTTCCCGTAATGTTTCAATTCGGCATTGACCCAAAAGTTGCAGTGGCGACGAACATGTTCGGCTTGACGTTTATGGCGATCGGCGCAACGATTCCTTTTTTGCGACAGGGCGCGATTGATACGAAACGTGTTTCGCCGCTGATTTTATTGACCGTTGCAGGTTCGGCAATCGGCGCATTGCTCGTCGGTTTCATTTCGGATAAAACAATGCCGATAATCGTTTCGGTTTCGATGATTGTCGTCTGCGTTTTCACTTTGATAAAACGCGATGCGGGCGTTGCCAAAACCGAAACGGTTTCGCGCAATTCATTGATAATCACCTATATTTTAACATTTCTGCTTGGAATTTACGGCGGTCTTTACAGCGGCGGTTACGTAACGATGCTAACGGCTTCATTCGTCGCGTTTTTCGGGATGACCTTTACTGAATCCGTCGCTTCGACCAAAATTATCAACGTTTTTTCTTCTTTAATTGCCACAATTATTTTTATGTGGCAAGGTTTAGTTGATTACAAATTAGGCGTGATTTTAGCCGTGACGATGTTCGTCGCCGCTTATGCGGGAGCGAACATCGTCACAAAATTAAATGACGTTTGGCTCAAGCGAATTTTTTTATTAACAGTTTTAATTTTAGCGATAAAAACAATAATGGATTTTAGATTTTAGATTTTGGATTTTAGATTTTTTATGAACGAAAAAGAATTCAAAGACCGAAAATCAAAACGCTGCATATAAAGTAATCCAAAATCTAAAGATGCTAATTTATACGCCAACCACCATCGCCCATATCACGAACGAACTTCATAAAGTTATCGTCGGGCAAGACGAAGTTATCGAACAAATTTTGGTCGCCGTTCTCGCTGAAGGACACGCCCTGCTCGAAGGCGTTCCCGGCACGGCGAAAACTTTAACCGTCAAAACGCTGGCGCGAATCATCGGCGCAGATTTCTCGCGCATTCAATTTACGCCCGATTTGATGCCGTCCGACATTACCGGAACGAATGTTTTCAATATGCAGAGTTCCGAGTTTTCTTTGCGCCAAGGTCCGATTTTCACAGACATTCTGCTCGCCGACGAAATAAATCGCACGCCGCCGAAAACGCAAGCCGCGCTGCTCGAAGCGATGGAAGAACGCCAGACGACGATTGACGGCGAACGATATAAGCTCTCGCCGATGTTCACCGTTTTAGCGACGGAAAACCCGATTGAATACGAAGGAACTTACCCGCTTCCCGAAGCGCAACTCGACCGATTTTTGCTGAAAATTTTGATTGATTATCCGCAAGCCGACGAGGAACTAGAAATCGTTTCACGCTGGGACGCAGGCTTCAATGCACGGCAACTCGAACAGGTTGAAATCGTGTCGTTGACGCAGGAAATGTCTATCCAAAATTGCCGCCTGGAGGTCAAAGCGATGCAAATGGAAGCGGGCGTTCAAAAATATATTGTCGAAATTGTTCGTAAATCGCGCACCCATCCGACGATTCTCTACGGCGCAAGCCCGCGCGCTTCGGTTGCTTTATTGCTTTGTTCAAAAGCACTCGCAGCAATTCGCGGGCGCGATTTCCCAACGCCCGACGACGTGCGCGACGTTGCACTTCCCGTGCTTCGACATCGCCTTGCTTTGAGAGCCGAAGCTGAACTCGACGGCGCGACGACCGACGCAGTTATTTCAGACATTCTCAAGACCGTTGAAGTCCCACGTTAAGTGAAAAGTGAAAAACTAAAAGTGAAAAGTGAAAGAAGTTAAAGTCTCTTAATTTTTCACTTTTCACTTTTAGTTTTTCACTATTTTGTAAATTCAATCGTGTTGCCATGCATCCAGCCGCTCGTGCCATGTTCGCATTCGATTTCATACCAAGGACTGTTCGGATTTTCGCGTCTAATGATATTAAGTCGGTCGTTCATCGGAAGCGTCTCAACGGCGGAAGAATCTGCGCTCGGCGATGAACGCACGCGGGCATTCGTTACAATCACGCGCCCGTTAAAATCTTCATCGCTTGCCGAAGTTGCCTTATCATGCTTGCCGGAAACGGTTTCACCGACTTTATTTTCGTTTTTATTTTCCGCCGTCGGAATGATCTTGACAGATTTTTCCGTTTGATTTGTTTTAACCGAGTTGGTGTTTTCGTTTTGATAAAGCGTTCTCGACAGAAGAATCGTCGCCAACACTAAACCACCGCCAATCAGCAAACCGAGAGTGAAAAAAAGCGCATATCTTCCAGTGTTCGAAGTCGTTCGCGCAGGAATGACTATGATATTTTCAGGAGTTGGCGGAACTTGATAAGTTGTTTGACCAGGAGTTTCCTCGCTTGCTCCAAAATCAACAATTATCGGCTCGTGTCTGATTACCGTTTCCTCTTCAATCGAACCACTCGTTGACGACAGCGAAAATGTTTCCTCAATCAAAACCGCGCCGTCTTTTAAACAATAAACGACTTCATCACTATAAACCGTGTTGCACTGCGGGCATTTTTTCATAAATAAATTTTGTTTTGAAGTGTAATCCGTTTATCATTATAATGCCAAAACAAAAGGACGGGTAATATGATAAAAGCAATTCGTGGCAGCACAATCTGATAACTCGACGCGGAAGAATTCAAAGAACTTATCGCTCCATACCGCCGAAGGCGTGGTTGTGGACATTGGGACGGGCGATGGTCGCTTTGTGTATCGGTCTGCGCAAGAGAATCCGAACAATTTTTATATCGGGATAGATGCGAACACGAAACCGCTAGAGAAAATCTCGATGAAGGCGACGCGCAAAATTGCCAAAGGCGGTCTGCCTAATGTCCTATTTGTCCGAGCCGCCGTCGAAAATCTTCCTGAAGAATTAAACGAAACAGCCGACGAGATTCACATTCATTTTCCTTGGGGCAGTTTGCTACGCGCCCTTATTTTAGGTGATGAGAATGTTCTTCAAAGCCTGCGCCGCATTTGTGCGCCCGATTGTTTCGTTGAAATCGTCATCGGCATTGACGAAGAACGCGATAAATCAGAAATAGAACGACTTAAGCTACCTCGACTTTCTCCAAATTATCTCGAAAACGTTTTGATTCCGAAATACGAAACGGCAGGTTTTGAGATTCTGGAAAAAGGAATCTTAAGTTTTTCCGATTGGTCGAAACTCGAAACTTCTTGGGCGCGAAAGCTTCAAGGTGGGGAAAATCGACAGGTTACATATCTTATCCTTCAAGCAACATAAATTTTCACGCTTGCAACTAATCCCTTCACACTGTCAAAATAAAAGGTTATGAAAATAGCAGTAGCAATGAGCGGCGGTGTAGACTCTTCTTCGGCGGCGGCTCTCTTAAAAGAACAAGGACACGAACTCATCGGTTTCACAATGCAATTGTGGAATCAAAGGCGCGGTATTTCGACCGATGAAAACGGCGATCCGTTGCCGTCGCGGTGCTGCTCGCTCGACGATGTTTATGATGCGCGGCGCGTGGCGGAATCGCTCGGCTTTCCGTTTTATGTTTTGAATCTTGAACAAGAGTTTGAAAAATCAGTTGTTGAGCCATTTGTGCAAAGTTATTTGGATGGCGAAACGCCGATTCCGTGTGTTGCTTGTAATTCGCGTTTGAAGTTCGCGTCTTTAGATAAATTGGCTCAAAGTCTGGGCTGCGATAAAGTTGCGACGGGACATTTTGCGCGTGTCGAATTTGACGACGCGGCAAATCGTTACCGCTTATTTCGCGGGCGCAATCATTGGAAAGACCAAAGTTATTTCTTGTGGGAACTAACGCAAGACCAACTTTCCCGCGCCTATTTTCCTCTGGGTGAAATGTTGAAATCCGAAGTCCGCGACATTGCCCGCGTGGCAAATTTATATGTCGCCGAAAAGCAGGAATCGCAGGAAATCTGCTTTGTTCCCGACGGCAAATACTCGGAATTTATTGACCGATATTTAGACCACGAAAACCGTTCCGATGAATTACCCGAAACAGGGGAAATCGTCAACGCGAAGGGCGAAAAAATCGGCGAACATTCCGGCATTCACCGTTACACAATCGGGCAACGGCGCGGTTTGGGAATCTCGCACGAAAAGCCTTTGTATGTTACGCAAATCGAACGTGCAAGAAATCAAATCGTCGTCGGCGAAGCGGAAGAATTGGATTGTCTGGAATTTACCGCCAAAGGCGTAAATTGGGTTACTTTCGACGAACCGTCCGAACCTGTTCACGTTGGAGTTAGAGTTCGCTATCGCCACGAACCCGCGCCCGCGACAATCTATGCTTTACCCGACAACCGCGCTCGCATCGTTTTCGACGAACCGCAACGCGCCATCACACCCGGACAAGCAACGGTTTTCTACGACAGCGAAGAAGTTGTCGGCGGTGGTTGGATTATTAAAGAAGTATAAAATGACTTAAATAATTATGGAAATTGATAAGGCAGGACATAAAGTTCTTCTAATCGGTGAAGGTCTGGCATATTCTCATATTGAAAATGGAATATTAAGAGAAGATGCCGAAATATCTTTTTATACGAGCAAACAGTTTAATGAAATTGATAGATTACGAAACTACACACTTTGTATAGTTGATTACTCAGCATTTTCTAATCAGGAACAATTTCGAGAATTGTTTTATAAACAGTTACTTGAGGCTATTGAATACGGAGTAAATTTTTGTGTGGTTTATTTTAATGATTCAGTTGATAGTAATAGAATTGGTTCTCAGATTCTAAAGGAATTGAAATTAGCTAAACCCCATAGTCTTGGAAAAATTGTTCATGACGGAAAAACCAATAAAAAAGAATTTAGTGCCTACGTCAAAAGATGGGGGTCATCTGCAATTAGTTTTCATGATATTAGTGAGCAAGCAACTGTTATATTTAACAAAGATTCCATAATGTTAGGATTTTTTACACAACTAATAAAATCAAAAATTCTTTACATTCCTTTTTCTAGAAATACTTCAAACAAAAAGGACTTGAAAGAAGGTTTTGAGAGTCTAATTGATAGTATATTAACTTTTATCGCAAGTTCTCAAATAGATTTACCTATTTGGGCAAAAGAAACGCCATTTTTTTCTGATGAAAAATCACTTTTTGACAAGAAAGCACTCTTACAAAAAGAATTATTTGATATTGAAAGCAAGATACAAATATTTGATAATGCAAAATCTTTACTTTTACAGCGAGAATATATACTTGAAAACTCACTGCTAGATTTCCTCCAAAATCAATTGGAGCTGAAAATCTTTCGAGAGGAAAAATTTAAAGAAGATTTTTGGCTAGTTGATGAAAGTGAAGATAAAATTGCTATCGCCGAAATTAAAAGTGCAAATAAAGGTTTTAGAAGAGATATGATTTTCAGAGTGTTAGACCACAAATCTGAAAATGAGTTAGCCGAAAATTTTCCAACCTTACTTTTCGTCAATTGCAATTTACAGGCTGGTAGTTGGAAAGATAAAGAAAAATCTCTCAGTAAAGATGAATATGATTTTGCCGCCAATCATGATGTTTTAGTTATTCGTATCGAAGACGTAGTCAGACTTTGGGAATTGAAAAGACTAAGAAAAATTACAAAAGAAGAAATTTTAAATTATTTGCTCATAGCTAAAGGTTGGTTATATGTTAATCCAAAATTAGAAATCGAAGTTAAACCAAGATAAAGCCAGCCATAATTGCTCAGAATGTCTGAATCAGGTGAGGAAATTATTATAATCGCGGGCGGAAACGGCGTTGGGAAAACGACTTTCGCCCGCGCTTTTTTGCAGGAATACGATTATGAATTTTTGAACGCAGATGAAATCGCCAAAAGCCTTTCGGCGGAAAATCCGAGCGGAAAGAAAATCAGTGCGGGAAAATTATTTTTCAAGAGATTGAATGAAGCCATCGCGCAAAACAAATCCTTGCTCATCGAAAGCACGCTTTCAGGTCGTTATTTGCAAAAGTTTATCGAAAGGCTGCAAAAGCAAGATTATCAAATCACAATCGTTTTTCTTTTCGTCGAATCGTCCGAAATTCTGATTGAAAGAATCGCCGAGCGAGTGAAAAAAGGCGGGCATTTTGTTCCCGATGAGGATGTGCGAAGACGCTTTGTGCGCGGCAAGCAAAACTTTTGGAACGTCTATAAAGATTTAGTTGATTCTTGGAGTTTGATTTATAATTCGGAAAGCACGTTTTACGAGGTTGCTTTAAGCGAAAATGAAGAAATAGAAATTTTTGATGAGAATCTGTATCAAAGATTTTTGCAGATATGAAAAACGATAAAGGCAAAATCAGTTCTGAAACTTATAAACAGATGGCAGAATTTGTTCGCATCGGCAATCGCGCCGTTCGCCAAGCGCAGGAAGAAAATCATCGTCTTGGTTTGCCGAATATCTACTCGCGCAACGGCAAAATTATTTACGAAATGCCGAACGGCGAAATCATCGTCAAGGAAAATTCTCAAGATAATAAAAACCCGAAACTCTAAAAGTGCAGGAAACAAACGTCGTAAAAATAAAACCGAGCAGTTCGTGGCTGAATCTCGACTTAAAAGATTTATGGACTTACCGCGAATTGCTTTATTTTTTAATCCTGCGCGATGTCAAAGTTCGTTATAAACAAACGGCAATCGGCGTTTTGTGGGCGATTTTGCAGCCGTTTTTGACGACCGCAATTTTCACCGTTATTTTCAGCCAATTCGCGCGGCTCGATTCTTTGCAGATTCCTTACCCGCTTTTTGCCTTGAGCGGTTTGCTTTTGTGGCTGTTTGTCAACACTTCCATCGGTACGGCAAGCAACAGTTTGGTTAATAACTCAAATCTGGTAACGAAAATTTATTTTCCGCGCTTGATTGTGCCGCTTGCCGCGACGCTTTCGGGTTTGATTGATTTGGCTTTGGGATTTTTACTGCTCATCGGGCTAATGATTTATTACAGCATTGCGATATCTTGGTAAATCATTTTTGCGCCGCTTTTTATCGTTTTGGCAATTTTGCTCGCGCTCCGTTTCGGGACGCTTTTCGCTGCCTTGAATGTGCGTTTCCGCGATGTTAAATTTGCGCTTCCATTCGCTTTGCAAATTTGGATGTTCATTTCACCGATATTTTATCCGGCTGATATTCTATCTGAAGAATGGCGCATCGTGTTTGCACTCAATCCGCTGACGGGAATTCTCGAAGGTTTTCGCGCCGCGTTATTCGGCGGCGAGTTCGATTGGTTTGCTGTCGGCGTTTCAGTTGCTATGACAATGATTTTGATGGTTTTGTCGGTTTTTGTATTTAAGCGAACGGAAGATGATTTTGCAGACTTAATATAAATTTTAGCCACGAATTATACGAATAGCACGAATAAAGAAAAAAGATTCGTGCTATTCGTATAATTCGTGGCTAATTTTCTTAACTTTGCCTTTTCGCGCCTTCGATTTCCAAAATCAAATCTGCGCCGTAACATTTCGCCGGCGTTTGAAACCCAACTTGAAAATTGCCTTCCAAGATTTTTTCGGCAATTTTTAGCGCGGTTAAAACTGTAGTCGTGTAGCCTTCGGGACAAGTCAGGCGCGATTCAACTCGATTTCCCTGTGCATCCGACGCTTCGCCCCACAAATAAGTTTTGCCCTTCTCGCGTTCTTCGTCGCTCGGACCGCCTTCGGGAATTTGTTTTTGCAGATAATTTTGGACTGGTTTTGTTTTCAGCAGCCAACCGAGATAACGGCTTAATTTCAATAGTTTCAAATTCGATTCCGGTAGAACGGTATAAACTTCGATGTTCGGAATGGCGGTTGAATGATATGCGGTGGAAACATCGCCCCACGGAATCGTAACGGCGGTTCGGGTAAATTCTCCGAAATCAATCTTTTGGGTTTTATACGCGGCTGGAACCTGCACGATTTCACCGTCGCGGCGAATCGCGCCGCCTCTTCCGACGTTCATTGTCATTGTCGCTTGCGTGCCGTGCGAAATTCCGCCCAAGCCGTAAAAAGCCAGCGTCAAATTCGTAGCAGACGGCAACAGATTTTTCAAATGCAACGCCAAACAGTCTGACGGCACAACATCGAAACCAACGCCCGGCATAATCATTACGCGAGCGTTTTTAGCGATTTGGTTGCGCTTTGCCATCGCTTCAAAAACGGAGATTTCACCTGTGATATCTAAATAATGCTTGCCCGTTCGCAGACACGCTTCGACCATCCGCTCGGACGTGAGCGAAAACGGACCGGCGCAATGAATGACAAAATCAACTTCTTTGAGCGTGTATTCGAGCGATTTTTTATCTTCGAGCGAAAACGTCCGAACGGTTAAATTTAATTCCTTTGCCAACGGCTCGATTTTATTTTGACTTCTGCCCGAAAGAATCGGTTTCATTCCGCGCCTTGCGGCTTCGCGTGCAATCAATTCACCTGTGTACCCGTTTGCGCCGTAGATTAAGAAATTTTTCGACATAATTTAGAACGTCGTCATCTTGACGGCATCGAGTTTGCCAGCAAGATGCTGGCGTTCCGTTTTAATTTTCCTTCTCATCCGCCAAAATTTTCTGCACGCGCCCGACTTGCCCGTCCGTTAGACGAACTTTTATTCCGTGCGGGTGATTGCTGGAATTAGTCAGCAAATCTTTGACCGTGCCAACGGTTTGCTTGCCCGTTCGCTGGTCTTGCTTCAAAACGATGGCGACGCGCAAACCGGCGCGGATGTTTTTTCTTTCACGATGCGGCATTATTTTTTCTCCAAAATTCGCATTAATAAAGCGATTTGTCCGAGATGATAAGTGTTGTGGTCGGCGACGAGCAACGCTTCGCGGAAAACGGTTTGCCCATCGCCGTGCGGTATTTTGGCGAGTAAATCGGTTTTTTCATCGCTGACTAAATCGCGCATCGTTTGTAAATCATCAAAAATTTGTTTCACGGATTTTTTCCAATCTTCCGCCGCTGCTTCGCGTTTGTTCCAATGACCATCGGGAAACTTCGGCGAAACGTGATTAGCGTCGCGGCTGAATTCTACGATATCATGCTGCGCTATACGAAGATGTTCGAGCAATTCCCAAGCCGTGTGCGGCGCATTTTCGAGGCGTCTGTTGATTTCGCCGATCGGAAATTCGTTCAAAACCGTTTCCAAATCAATGTGCGCCGATTTGCCTTCGAGCAGTTCGAGCAGATGTCGGCGTAATTCTTTATTTGTATCCATATTTTTCTCTAAAAAAGTTTGAGGTTTTTCTTTTGCGTATCTTTGAGTTTATCCAAAAACTCCGCGCGGTCAATTTTCTTTGCGCCCAGAGTTTCAAAATGCGGAGTCATCACTTGCGTGTCGAGCCACGTTGCGCCGCGCGTCTGCAAATGTTCAAACAAAAAAAGAAGCGCGAATTTGGAAGCGTTTGATTTTCTATAAAACATACTTTCGCCGCAAAAAACGCCGCCCGCATCAACGCCGTAAAGTCCGCCGACGAGTTTGTCGGAAGCGTCCCAAACTTCGACGCTGTGCGCGTCGCCGGCTTGGTGAAATTTCGTGTAGCTGTCAATGAAATTTCTTGTTATCCAAGTTCCGCTTTCGTGAGCGCGCGGCGTTTTCGCGCAATTTTCGATAACTCGGCGAAAACTTTTATCAATCGTAAAGGTAAAATCAGTTTTCTTCCATTCTTTTTTCAGAGATTTCGTAATGTGAAGCTCTGAAAATTCGAGAACGGCGCGTTGTTCTGGACAAAACCAAGGAAGCGGCAAACGTTCAATCTGCCACGGGAAAATGCCACGCCGATAAGCGTTTCGCAAATTCTCGACCGACATCTCGCCGCCGAAACCAATAATATCGCGGGCGTTGTAGAAATATTCGCCGAACGAAATCCATTCGTTATATTTGTGTTCGAGCGGATTCGGAAAATTTATCGAAGACATATTTGAAAATCGTCGTTTTTTGCTTCTTTTCGTTAAAAACTTTATAATTCCAGCCAACCGTTTAGCGATTATAAATCATCTTTAAAATTTGAAGCAGATTAGCTGTAAAAAATTTCACCAAAGAGGTTTCCGAAATGAGAAATAGAATTTTTGTCTTCGTCGCCGTTTGCGCTTTTGTGGTAAACGCTATCGGCACAACGTTTGCCGACACAAAATCAAATAATTCGAGCAAACAAATGAATCAACTGGTCGCGCTTCTTCCCGCTTCCGACGGCGTTGTAACCATAAATATGCAGCGACTTTTAAGCGAAGCTGTGCCGCAAATTTTGTCGGGTAAGCCGCAGATGCTAGCCGATATAAACAATAAGATTGATGAAATTCGCGCTAAAACCGGACTTGATTTGCGTCAGTTTGAGCAAGTCGCGCTCGGCGTTTCGACCCGGCAAATTTCGGCGCAGGACATTGATTTAGAACCCGTCGTTTTGGCTCGCGGAAAATATAACGCCAACGCGCTTATCGCGCTTGGTAAGTTAGCTGCAAACGGCAAATACCGCGAAGAAAAAATCGGCGAACGCACGGTTTATATTTTTTCCGGCAAAGAAATTGTCGAGCAAAACAAACCGCAAACGAAAAATTCGATGTTCGATAAAGCGATTGAACGAATGTTTAAAGGTTTGACCAAAGAATTTGTCGTCGCTTCTTACGATACCAACACGTTGGTTTTCGGTTCGCTCGCGCGGGTGCGCGAAACTTTTGATACTAAAATGCGCGTTAGTGCGGACGTGTCGGATTCACTCAACCGCAAGCCGAACGCCATCGTTAATTTTAGTGCGAAACTGCCGAACGGAATGTCAAAATTTGTCGAATTAGGTAATGACGAATTCGGCAAAACGCTCGATTCGATTCGGCACATTTCGGGCGCGATGGAAGTTGCAGGCGGAAACGCGACGGTTTCAATTGTGGCGAAAACCTTGAAAGCCGAACAAGCGCAAAGTTTGCAGGAAACGCTCGAAGGTCTTCAAATGGTCGGCAAGGCTTTAATCGGCGGCTCGAAGGGCGCGGACAAACAAGTTTATGTGCGGATGATTGAGAGCCTTCGCTTGACGCGCAACGTCAACGAAGTAATGTTCGACTTGCAAGTTCCGCAAAGCGATATTAATATTCTGCTTGGCGTAAAATAATTTTTAGGTAGCGTCTCTCCTCGAAAACTTCGGCTGTCGGAAAAGAGTTTCTGACAGCCAATTTTTTTCAAAAACAAACGGGCTAATTTTAAGAAAGCAAAATTTGGGCGTAAAATCAGTTAAATGAAAAGTAAAATAAATAAAATAAAAATCGTCGGATTGCTGAGTTTTGCAATTTTTTGCGCGGCACTGAATTTCGACGTTTCGGCGACGGCGCAGGAAACGAGACGCGAAAAAGTCGCTGAAAAACCTACACCGACTCCGAAACAAACTCCGAATCCAAAACCGACTGTTGCACCGACCGTTCTTCCGACACCGACACCGCTTCCGACTGCAACGCCAACGCCCGTTCCGATTCAAACCATTTCCGATTTACAATCGCGGATTCGCCTTACACTAGCCAGTCCGGAACTTCGGCGCGGAAGCGTCGGCGTGAAAATCGTTTCGCTCGATACTAACAAAGTAGTTTTTGAAGAAAACGCCGAAAAATATTTTATGCCCGCCTCAAATATGAAAAGTTATACGGTCGCGGCAGCGATGGAAAAACTCTCGCCCGATTTTAGGTTTGTAACAAGCGTTTATGCCGCCGCGATGCCCGACCCAAACGGCACGGTTCGCGGTGATTTGAGCATTTACGGGCGCGGCGATGTTTCGTTTTCGACGGCGTTTTACGACGGCGATTATTACAAAGGTCTCGACGCTCTGGCGACGAAAATCGTGCAGGCGGGCGTGAAAAAAATTGAAGGAAATTTAGTCGGCGACGAAAGTTATTTCACGGGCAGTCCGATTCCGCCGAGTTGGGAATGGGAAGATTTACAATGGTATTACGGCGCGGAAATTTCGGCTTTGCCCGTTAATGACAACGCGGTTGATTTGAGCGTCAAACCGAGTTCGATTAATCTGCCGTGCGTGGTTCAGGTTTTGCCGGCGAATGCAGTAATGAAAATCGTTAATCGCTGCACGACTTCGGCAACCGGCGCAAAACGCGAGATTCAGATTGTTAAAAAAATTGACCAAAATACAATCCAAATCACCGGCACAATGCCGTTAGAAGATAAAGGTTACAAAGGTTTCATTGCTGTCTCGCGCCCGGCGCAGCTTTTCGTCGAGATGCTTCGCGGGCTTTTGATACAAAAAGGCGTGGTAATTACGGGACAAAATAAAGTAATAAACGCAACAGATAAATCAGTTTCAGCAACAACTTCTTCCGTGCCGCCGGTTGAAATTACAAAACTCGAATCGCCGCCGTTCGGTTTAGTTGCCGCCAAGACGATGAAGCCGAGCCAAAATACTTACACCGAAACGATTCTCTGGATGCTCGGCGAGCAAATCGGCAGAAAGCAAGAATCATCCCTTGCCGTTGATGAGATTTCAATCAAAAAACTGCAGCAAACTTCGAGCGCAGACCTCGGCTTAAAGGTTGTACAAAATTTTATGAATGAAATCGGCATTGCGCCAGACAGCGTAATTCAATGGGACGGCTCAGGACTTTCGCGGCATAATTTGATTACGCCGAGTTCCGCCGTTCAGCTTTATTCGTATATGTCGAAAAGCCGTTACGCCGATGCCTGGCGGAATTCTTTAACGATTGGCGCGGTGGACGGAACTTTGAAAAGCCGCTTTAGAGAAACTGCTGCCGCCGCCAACGTACGCGGGAAAACGGGAACGATTGACCAAGTTTCCGCTCTCTCTGGCTATGTAACGACGGCTTCGGGCGAGCGGCTCGTTTTTTCAATTCTCGTCAACGGTGTAAACGATGTCCGCCTGCGCCAAGCCGCGATTGATGAAATTGCCGTTGCGCTGGCGAGTTTTAACGGAAAGTCGTAAAAGGCAAAAGTAAAAAGGTAAAAGGCAAAAGTGAAGAATCAAATTCTACTTTTGCCTTTTACCTTTTTACTTTTTACTTTGAAGATTACCAGCGCGAATAATTTCCGCCGCCACCACCGCCGCCGCCGCGATTTCCACCGCCGCCGCCACTGCCGCCTCGACCGCCTCCTCCGCCGTAGCCGCCTCGACCACCACCGCCGCCACCACGACCGCCGCGACCGCCGCCGCCGCCTTCTTCACGCGGACGTGCTTCGTTGACTACCAAGTTGCGTCCGTCAAGGTCTTGACCGTTGAATTGTTCAATTGCCGCCATTGCTTCTTCTGACGATGCCATTTCGACAAAGCCGAATCCGCGCGAGCGTCCGGTGTCGCGGTCTTCGACGACTTTGGCTGATTCAACCGTTCCTGCCTGAGCAAAATGCTCGTGTAAATCATCACTTGTTACGCCAAATGCCAAGTTTCCAACATATAGTTTCGTACTCATTGAATTTTTCCCTCTTTTATTAGTGAATGAAGCAAGGTAGGCTGGAACTCTTCAGGAAAGAAAATTTCTAAGATGCTTTCTCTAACTCTTTGCGACGCGCCCGACCTCTTTTGCGATACTATAAAAACGAACCCGCTTCCGAACTTTAACCAAACTCTCCAACCGAACCAAAGCCGTCGCTCGTCTTATCTTGAACGGACGCATCTACCAGAGATAGCTTGAGAGCAAAAACTTTGAATAGTGTGCATTTTTTTTATATTTTAGGCAAGCGTATTTCTTGATTATGGGCGAAAATGCTAGAATAAAACAACTTTCCGGCAAGTTATGGAGTAACAAATGAAAAGACGACTTATGTTTCTGGTATTTTTACTTTTGGTTGGAAAAAACTTTGCTTTTGCCCAGCCGACACCGCGAACTCTCGAACAAATTAGACGCGAAACATCCGAGAGAAATAGAATAATCAATAATCCTGCAAACAATCCGTTTAACAGAAATATATCCGTTTCTCGAAATGGAAGATTAGTCACGTCGGGCAAGATTCCCAACTCGGAAATAAGAAGTTATGTTTTGGCGGCGCAGATCTCAACTGAAGTAAAAGTTTTAACGGTTGGAAGCGGCGATATATTGCTGGTTGATGACGGAGCGAATAAAGTCGTTATTCGCATTATCGGAATAGACGCGCCCGAAGCCGGACAGCCTATTTACGAAGAAGCCAAAAAGAATCTGAGCGATTTATTATTGGGTAAGAAAGTCGTTTTGAAATACTCGCTCCACAACTTAAAAGATGATGCCGGCTATTTTCCAGCCAGAGTCTTCATCGGCGGAAAAGATATCGGCTTAAACTTACTGGAAAATGGCTTCGCCTGGTATAACGAAAAAGATAAATATTTTTTTGAGAAAAAAGACGATAAAGAAAACGCCAAAGCCGAAGCCACTGCCCAAGTCGCAAAATTAGGAATCTGGCAAAATGAAAAACCGCAGAAGCCTTGGGAATACAAGAAAAAACTCGAGAAAGAGAAGAAGAAAGCTGCTAGAAGTTAAAGAACACTGATTGATTATATTCATTAAGATTTTTAAGATGTAATCATAATCGATTAGTTTTCTATTCCTGCTTCAAAACCTGCAAAATTTTATCGTGGATTCCGCCGAAGCCGCCGTTTGACATAATCGCCACGACATCGCTCGCTTTTAATTCAGGCGCGAGATGTTCGACAATCGAATCAGCATCGGGAAAGCTAAATGAAGGTTTGCCTGTCAAGGCGATGTCTTTGACGAGTTCTTCCGTGTCGAGAACTTTACCGAGTTCGCTCGCTTTTGAGGTGTTGTAAACGCCTGCGACAATAACGTAATCGGCGTATGAAAACGCCTTTTCATAATTTTTTTGAAAAACCGCCAGCCGCGAAGACCACGAGCGCGGCTCGAAAACGGCGATGAGGCGTTTGCCTTTGTATTTAGTTTTCAAGGCTTTCAAAGTTTCTTCCACGGCGGTCGGATGATGTGCGAAATCGTCAATCACGGTTACGCCGCGCTCGACTCCGCGAACTTCGACGCGCCGTTTGACTGATTTGAACGAATGAAAGGCTTCGCGGATTTTTTCCTGCGCGATTCCCCAAGCATCAGCCGCAATAATCACCGCCAGACAATTGCGAACATTGAATTCGCCAATCAAATTCGTTTCAAATTCGCCCCACGAATGCCCGTCTTTGAAAATTGTAAAGCGCGTCAAATCGCCCGAAAAATCTATGTATCGCGCCTGCCATTTGGCATCGTCCGAAGTTCCGAAAGTTTCGACGTTCGTGTGAAGTTTGCCCTTCATTTCTTCTAAAACTTCTCGCACGACCGGACTATCAATTCCGACAATTAAGCGACCGTTCGACGGAACTAAATTCATTAAGCGCGAGAAGGCAAATTTTATCTCGCGCAAATCGTGATAAATATCGGCATGGTCGAATTCGATGTTATTAACGATTGCCATTTCGGGAAGATAGTGCATAAACTTCGGCTTTTTGTCGAAATAAGCCGTGTCGTATTCGTCGCCTTCGACGATAAAATAATCGCTGTCAGTAACGCGAAAACTCGCTCCGAAATTCTGCACGATTCCGCCGACCAAAAAACCCGGATTCAACCCGCCGACTTCCGCAATCCAAGTGGCGATGCTCGTTGTCGTCGTCTTGCCGTGCGTTCCCGCAATAACCAAACTTCTCCTTCCGCGAATAAATTCTTCCTTGACGATTTCCGCTTGCGAGCGATAGAAAAGTTTGCGATTTAGAATTTCTTCGAGTTCCTCGTTGCCGCGCGAAATCGTATTTCCGACAATCGTGCAATCCGCGCCGACATCGGCATTTTCGGCTTTGTAACCGTTGATAATTTCAATGCCGAGTTCTTCAAGCTGCGTTGACATCGGCGGATAAACATTCTGGTCTGAACCCGTAACTTTATGTCCACGCGCCTGCAACATTCCCGCGAGCGAAGCCATCGCCGTTCCGCAAATTCCGATAAGATGATAGTGCATAAACGCTTTATTTTACATAGATTTGTCTAGTATTATGGAGTGTTGTTGATTAAATTTCTCAAAGTATTCTATCACTCGAAAACGCTCTGTAACAGCATGTAACAGATGCATTTTTGGATACAGGAAACTTGCGAAGGAATTGGATACTTTGATAGACTGCTTTTGCCTGAAAACAGCTTATTCAGTTTTCAAATATCGAAGCCTTTAGTTTTTGAACAACTAAGGGCTTTTTCTTTTTTTTGGATTGTATATAAGAGAGTAAGTTTTCCGCAAATTCACTCTAGTCGCTGCTAGTTGTGTTTTGATTTTGGGTAGTGTCTTAAATTTGTCCGGTAAAATTTCAAAAAGGGTAATTGGAGCAGTCATAAAAAATATGGGAAATTAATCAATTGCCTAAATTACAAATAACTCAAAAGTAGATTGGGTTAAGTCTGAAAGCAACGAAAATTTCCAATTAAGGATAAAATTAAACCTCGCTTATATGATAATGCGCCGGTACCGCGCTAACACAAGCATATAAAACCCGTAAGCCACTAAACCGAGTGCCACGATGCCTAACACCCACTGACCGTATGATTGCTGTTCCAGTGCGCGAAGCGCTCCGCTCAATCCTCGTGCTTCGCCCGCATTTGAATGCAGAGCCGCTTGAATCAAGAAGACACCGATAATTCCAAACACCACTCCGCGTGCCGACAATCCTGCCTGACCGGAGCGTGTCGCAAAAGTTTCCGTTTTTTTATCCATCTCGTTTGTCTTGAGATTCTCACGAAATTCAGCCGTGAAAGCCTTGTAAAATTGAGATACGGCGAAAGCGATAAAACCCAAACCGACAGCACCGACGAGCCATTGTCCGAAAGGCTGCGCGAGCAAAGTTGCCGTCCATTCTTTAGACGCCGCGTCGCCGCGACTTCCGCCGCCGGAACCGAAAATCAATTGCGCGGCGGAATATGCCAAACCAATATGAATCACGCCGATAGCCGCGTAACCGATGCGCCTTGCTATTCCCTTCGCGTCTGAACCTTTATTTTCCGTGTCTTTGACAGCCTGAACGATGCGCCAGATTGCATATGCCGCCATTCCAATGGCAACCGCGCCGAGCAATAGTCTACCGTATGACTGCGAGAGGATTTCCTCGAACGCGCCGCGCGAGTCGGTTGTTCTACCGCCTCCGGTAAAAGCGGCGAGTGCGGCAAGCCCGCCGATGATAATATATACAATTCCCTTCGCGGCGTAGCCGAATCTGGCGAGCGGAATAATCCAGCCGCGAGCAGATTGTGAAATCCGTTCGGCTTTTTCTTTAACGATTCCAAGAGATGAATCTCTATTTTCCATATGTCAACTCCTCCTTAACTGAAAAAAGCATAATTTAATTGATGTAACACGAGTGCATTTTTAGACTAGATTTGAAAGTCATCAAATTCTTGAGGAAATTATATATCAAACAGGGCGGGTTTGACCGCTTCCGTGCAAAAGATATTTGTAAGTTGTCAATTGTTCGATTCCGACAGGTCCGCGGGCGTGCAGGCGACCAGTCGAAATGCCGATTTCGCCGCCCATTCCGAATTCTCCGCCGTCGGCAAACTGCGTCGAAGCGTTGTGAAGCACGATGGCACTGTCCACCCGATTTAAAAAAACTGCCGCCGCCGCCACGTCTTCGGCGATAATCGCGTCGGTGTGATGCGAACCGTAGCGGTTGATGTGTTCGATTGCTTCGCTTACGTCTTTGACCGTTTTGATTGAAAGCGTCGCGTCGAGATATTCCGTCGCCCAGTCTTCTTCGCTGGCTGGCGTAATGCGAGAATCAAATTTTTGAACGATTTCGTCACCGCGAACCTCGCAACCCGCGGTTATCAAGGTTTCGATTAATTCGGGCAAAAATTTATCTACCGCGTCAAAATCAATCAATAAGGATTCGGTCGCGCCGCAAATTCCCGTCCGGCGCATTTTCGCGTTGAGCAAAACTTCCTTTGCCATCTGCGCGTCGGCAGATTTGTGGATGTATGTGTGACAGTTGCCATCAAGATGTTGAATGGTCGGGATGCGGCTTTCTTTCAAAATTCGTTCCGTCAACGATTTGCCGCCGCGCGGCACGATGACATCAATAATTCCGGTCATCGTCAGCATTTCGCCGACGGCTTGACGGTCGCGTGTCGGCACGAGTTGAATCGCGTCGACGGGCAATCCGGCAGATTTTAATCCCGTATGCAGACATTCAATGATGGCTTGCGATGAACTCAAACTATCTGAACCGCCGCGTAAAATGACGGCATTACCGGATTTTAGACAAAGCCCGCCAGCGTCTGCCGTGACGTTTGGACGCGATTCATAAATGATGCCGATTACGCCGAGCGGAACGCTGACGCGCTGTATCCGCAAACCGTTCGGACGCTCCCATTCCGCTAAAAGTTTGCCGACCGGATCGGGAAAAGAAGCGATGTCTTCAAGATTTTTCGCCATCGCTTCGACACTTTCCGGTTTCAATTTGAGACGGTCGAGCAGTGCGCTTGCCAAACCTGCATTTTCCGCCGCGGACATATCCGTGTTGTTTGCCGCAATTATTTGCTTGCTTTGAGCGCGAATTTCCTGCGCGGCGGCGAGCAAAGCGGCATTTTTTTGTTCCGGCGAAGCATCCGCAAGCTGACAATAAGCCGTTCGCGCCTGTTCGCCCAGCATCCTCACTAATTTTTTAACGTCAATTTCAGATGTCATCTTGTCAGCCTTCATTTTTAAATTTCATTGAATGATTTCAATTACCATATCATCGCGGTGAATCAGCGTGTCGCGGTATTTGTAACCGAGAATCCGCTCAATTTCACTGCTCTTAAAACCGATGATTCGTCCGGCATCGTCCGAAGAATAAGCCGACAAACCTTTGCCCAAGATGCGACCTTTATTATTTTTGATAAGAACCGCGTCGCCGCGTCCGAAAGCGCCTTCAATCGCGCAGACACCGGCGGGCAGAAGGCTTTTTCCGTTCAGCAAAGCCGCCGCCGCGCCTTCGTCGGCGACGTAACTTCCGGCGGCGTGAAGCGAACCGGAAATCCAATGTTTCCTGGCACTTTTCGGTGTCGAAGCGGCGCGAAAAAAGGTGCATTTTTCGCCTTCGATAAGGCGTTTGACCGGATGCGGCGCAATTCCTCTGCCGATAATCATACTGCATCCGGCGGCGAGAGCAATTTTTGCGGCTTCGATTTTTGTCCGCATTCCGCCCGAACCGAACGCCGAACCCGTGCCGCCAGCCATCGCTTCTATCTCCGGCGTTAGTTGACTGATTTCGGAAATAAATTCGGCGTTCGGATTATTGTTCGGATTGGCATTATAAAGCCCGTCAACATCGGAAAACAGAACGAGCAAATCCGCGCTCGTCATCTGTGCGACGCGCGCCGCCAAACGGTCATTATCGCCAACCCGAATTTCACTGGTTGCCACCGTATCATTCTCGTTAACAATCGGAATAATGTGCGGCTCAGCCAGCAAAGTAGACAAAGTATTGCAGGCATTAAGATAACGACGGCGATTTTCGCTGTCGTCAAGCGTCAGCAAAATCTGCGCCGGATAAAGCGAATCGGCTTTTTCTTCAAACTGAAAGGCTTTTGCCCAATGCGAAATCAGCTTTATCTGTCCGCAAGCCGCTGCTGCCTGTTTTTCTTCGAGTTCGAGCGGGCGAGTTCCGTAGCGCAAAACGTGCCGCCCAAGCGCGACCGCGCCGGACGTAACGATTACCACTTGTTTTCCCTGACGACGCAATCCGGCAATGTCTTGTGCCAGCGTTTCGAGCCAATTTTCGCGCACACCGAAATCCGCCCCGATTATCAAAGACGAGCCGATTTTTATCACGATGCGCTGTGATTGCTGAAAAACAAAATTCATTGATGTGATACTTACCGCATACTACTTTTCAGTTTGTGAATACCCAAATGAGGTATAGTTACGGAAATTTGATTTTATATTAAATTTGGATTTTATCGATGTTTACTTAAAAACAACTTGCCTTCTTGGTCAATCAAACCTAATTTCACGCGGTCGAGCTAGTCATCCTGTCCAAAATATTTCTATAAACGGTTGCAACGGTTTTGATGTAGTTAATCTATCATTGTTTCCAACCAAGATAAGCTATACAAATACTTGCATAATTTGTCAAAGAAAGAATACAAACATTTGTATAGTTTTTCAAAAAAGATTATTCTGTTTTTGAGGTGAGAAATGGAAAGATTAACAACTAAACAAGCAAGTAAAATTTTAGGCGTAAGCCAACGGCGCGTTATCGCTTTGATTGAGCAGGGAAAGCTCAAAGCCGATAAGTTCGCCGGCGTTTATGCGATTGCTCAAAAAGATTTGGAAACGGTTCGCAACCGTAAGAACGGCAGACCGTTAAAGACGGAAAACGGCAATCAAGCAAGCGGCAATAAAAAGCCATTCAAAACTATTTTTGATATTGCGTCTGATTTGGTTGGTTCTTTGAATAGCGGATTAGGTGATTTATCAACTAATAAAAAATACTTGGAAGGCTTAGGACGTGATAAAACCATTAATCGCTGATACGGGCATAATCGTTGCTTTATTAGATAAAAAAGATGAATGGCACGAATGGACGCTCGAGCAAATGCGCGTTATGGCAGTGCCGTTTCTGACTTGTGAAGCCGTTATTACCGAAACCTGTTTCTTAGTGGCTCATTTGCCCGACGGCAAGCAAAAGGTTTTACAGTTGATTTCAAGAGGTGTTCTACAAATTGATTTTTCTTTATCGAATGAAATTGAAGCAATCGAAAACTTGATGAAAAAATACGCTGACGTGCCGATGGGTTTAGCCGATGCTTGTCTTGTTCGTCTTTGCGAGTTACACGAAAATTCGGTTGTCTTTACCGTTGACGGCGACTTTATGATTTACCGGAAAAACGGCAGGCAAGCAATTCCACTTATTATTCCAGACGAAAGAAGAAAAACTCGAAACAAACGAAAAAATTGACAGCCAGAATACTTTATCAAAATTTTTGAATCTTCATCTCCGACCAAGCAATTTCAGCAATCTATCCGGGTAATCGGTCATAATGCCGTCCACGCCCATCTCGATTAAACGCTGCATATCCGCCGTTTCATTTATCGTCCAGACGTGAACTTTCAGATTGCGGCGATGCGCGGTCTCAACGAATTCTTTCGAGACGACCTGCAAGCTGCCGAGATTTTCAGGAACTTGCAAAGCCTGCATCGGCGGGCTGTATGAATCGCCGAGTCCGGCTTTTGACAAAGCTAAAAATCGGCTGACTTCCGAAGGGCTGGCTGATGTGGCGACTTCGGGACATTCGCGGCGGAAATCGTCAATCGTCGTTTGATTAAATGAGCCGACGATAACTTTATCAATCATTTTCCGCTCGCGGACGAGAGCGCACAAAGGTTTGATAATCGAAGGCGTGTGCTGTTTCGGTTCGATATTGAACGTCATTTGCGGCAGCGCGTCGAAGATTTCCCGCAAAGTCGGGACGGTAATTTTCCGATTGCGAAAAGGGAAAGTCTGACCGCCGTCGGGTGAAAACACGTAACCCGCGTCGAGTTTTTTGACGGCTTCGAGCGTCAATTCATTAACTCGTCCGCGTCCGTCGGTCGTGCGGTCAACCGCCGCGTCGTGCATTACGACGAGCGTTCCGTCGGCGGTTGAATGAATGTCGAGTTCGAGAACGTCAACTCCCATTCGGGCGGAATAGACGAAAGCCTCGAGCGTATTTTCGGGAATTAAACCGCCGCCGCCGCGATGAGCGAAAACAAGCGGACGCGAATTTTTTTGTTTGAACACTTCTCTTTCGACCGCCGCCGCGCCCGTCTGCGATGCGAGATAAACGTAAACCGCGCCGATGCTCGCCGCGACGCAGAGCAGAAATATGCCTAGCCACTTTGCCAATTTCCGCCATATAATTCTTTGTTTTCGAGACATTCAAACATTTTACCGCAAAGCAGTTTTAATTTTTTCGGTCGCCAAAATACTTTAGTCGGACGGTTTTTGCAAAAAATAATCGTTCGTTAAGTATAAACGGTTTTATTTCCGTTTAACAAAAGCCTTCTTTTTGGATTGTTACAAAGGAATTTCTAAATCTATAGAAAATAAATTAGATTTTCGGTTAATTCTTTTGTATTGTTTATAAGATGGTTTTTATAAGCGCGGCAGCACGCTTTTATAAAAACTGTTCTCCCCATCATTTAAAGTTGATGTCAATGTTTAGGTTGCGAACTTCGTTTTAAGCGAAAAACATAAACGCTTTGGCAAAAAACTTTTAAACTTTTTATTTATCGGCAGGCATTTTGCTGATAAATAACTTCCGACAAAAACAAAGTTTAGTCGATAAGAATCATAATTGTATGAATAAATCACTTTCGTCCGCAGATAACAATGTTATCTTGCGTCCGCGTGTCGAAGGTAAATTTTTAACGGTTAACGACGAAAAATTTTATGTTCGAGGCGTAACTTACGGCACGTTTCAGCCGGATGAAGACGGCTTTAATTTTCCCGCGCCGAATGCAATCGAAAAAGATTTCGCTTTAATATCTTCGTTCGGTATTAACTCGGTTAGAACTTATACCTTGCCTCCTTTGTATTTGCTTGATTGCGCGCAAAAATATGACCTCAAAGTTTTGGTCGGATTGCCCTGGGAACAGCATATTACATTTCTCGATGACGAAAACCGCGTTAAGAATATTGAAAAGCAAATTCGTGAAAACGTAAACTCGTGTAAAAATCATCCGGCAATTCTCGCTTACACATTAGGCAATGAAATTCCCGCGCCGATTGTGCGCTGGTACGGAGCGCGGCGGATAGAAGAGTTTTTGAAGCGGCTTTACCTGATTGGCAAGCAAGCCGATCCGAACGGCTTGTTTACTTATGTCAATTACCCGACAACCGAATACTTAAATCTTTCTTTCACTGATTTTGACTGCTTTAACGTTTATTTAGAGAGTAAAGAAAAATTAGAAAAGTATCTTGCCCGGCTTCATAATCTCAGCGGCGACAGACCGTTGGTGATGGCGGAAATCGGATTAGACAGTCGGCGGAACGGTGAAGAAGCGCAGGCGAATTCGTTGGATTGGCAAATTCGCTCTGTTTTTTCCAGCGGCTGCGCCGGAGCTTTTGTTTTTGCCTGGACGGACGAATGGTGGCGCGGCGGATTTGCTATCGAAGATTGGGATTTTGGTTTGACAAACCGCGAGCGTAGTCCGAAACCAGCCTTACACGCCGTTTCAAAGGCTTTTCAGGAATCTCCTTTTCCGGCAAGCGAAAATCTTCCGAAAATTTCGGTCGTCGTCTGTAGTTACAACGGTTCGGCGACAATTCGGGATTGTATGGAAGCGTTGCAAAAAGTCGAGTATCCTGACTTTGAAGTCATCGTCGTTAATGACGGCTCGACGGATAATTTAGCCAAAATTGTTAGTCAATATCCGGTTCGTTTGATTAACACGCCGAATCGCGGTTTAAGCAACGCGCGCAATACGGGAATGGAAGCGGCGACCGGAGAAATTGTCGCGTATATTGACGATGACGCTTATCCAGACCCGCATTGGCTGCGTTATTTAGCTCACGTTTTTATGACGACAAATCACGCGGGCGTCGGCGGTCCGAATATATCGCCTGCCGGTGACGGTGTGATTGCCGACAGCATCGCCAACGCTCCGGGCGGTCCGGTTCACGTTTTGCTCACCGATGAAATCGCCGAGCATATTCCCGGCTGCAATATGGCGTTTCGGCGCGAAGCGCTTTTAGAAGTCGGCGGCTGCGACCCGGTTTATCGCGCCGCTGGAGATGATGTTGATTTATGCTGGAGAATTCAGCAAACCGGAAAAACGATTGGTTTTCACCCCGCGGCGTTTGTCTGGCATCATTGCCGAAATTCGGTCAAAATGTACTGGAATCAGCAAAAAGGTTACGGCAAAGCGGAAGCGCTTTTAGAAAAAAAATGGTCTGAAAAATATAACGGTTTCGGACATTTAAATTGGAGCGGAAGAATTTACGGGAAAGGCTTGACGCTGCCCTTAAATTCAAAAAAAGATTCGATTTTTTACGGCATTTGGGGAACGGCGCCTTTTCAATCAATTTACCAGCCGATGCAGGACACGCTCTCAGCAATTCCGCTGATGCCCGAATGGTATCTTTTTATAGCGAGTTTACTTGTAATCTCGCTTTTCGGATTTTCCTGGCAGCCGCTTTTTCTCGCGTTTCCGCTTTCGATTGCGTTAATCTTTGTCATTTTCGTCCAAGCCGCTGCAAGCGCGTCAAAAGCTGTTTATAAGACCGCGCCCGAAACCGAATTTGAAAAACTCCGGCGCTGGGGTTTGACGACGTTTCTTCATTTAATGCAGCCGCTTGCCAGACTTTACGGGCGCTTAACGCACGGTTTAAAGCCGTGGCGAATACGCGGCATCAATAATTTACCCGTAGAGTTTCTCGTTCCGAAGGCGCGCGGTTTTTCGCTTTGGTCGGAAAATTGGAAATCGAACGAAGATTGGGTGCGCTTGAACGAAGAGAAATTAATCAAACTTAAAGTTCCCGTCCGGCGCGGCGGCGAATTCGAGCGTTGGGATTTGGAAGCGAGAAGCGGACTGCTAGCGGCTTGTCGAGGGCTTTTTACGGTTGAAGAACACGGAGCGGGCAAACAACTCGTCCGGCTTTGCTGCCGAATACACTATTCAAAACTCGGAATTGTATTGTTCGGCGTCTTTGCTACTCTCGCGCTGTTTGCCGCGTTCGACAACGCCTTTTTCGCGGCAACGATTCTCGGCTTGTTTTCGCTCTCTATCAGAGCAATGATTATTTTCGACGCGGCGCGAGCCGTGCGCAATTTTGCGGCGGTGTTTTTAGCGGAAGAAATTGTTGTTCAGCCGACAGCGGCGGCTAGCGCAAATTCGGAAGAATCAAGAGAAACTGCAAAAGCGCAGAGCGTTTCATAATTGGCATGAAAGATTTACAAATACTTTGGCGACTGCTTTGGTCGTTCGGTTTTTGCAGACAATTCTTGAGTTCCGGCGCACAATGGCAATCGCGTATGTCCTGAAGGTAGTTCGAGTTTTAGTCGATATGCAGGAAAATTTTTCGATAACGAAGAAAAATCGCAAACCTCAATTAAGACATTTAATTGGTTGGCTGCTTGGTTACCTGCGTCCTTATCGCGCCTCTTTCGCTGCTTTCATCGGCGTTTCACTGCTACAAATTCTGGTCGGTCTGCTCGTTCCGTGGTCAATGAAAGTTTTGGTTGACAACGTTCTGGGCAACGAGCCGTCACCTGCCTGGCTTGTTAGATTGACCGACGTTTTTTCGCTGCACGACAAATTTTCCATGCTCGTCGCGGTTTGTCTCGCCGGGCTTTTTATCGGGCTGGCGAGCGGAATTGTGTCGGTTGTGTACACGCAGCTTCAAGTCGGCATCGGGCAAAAAACCGTGCTTGATTTGCAGCGCGATTTGTTTGAACATTTGCAAAAACTTTCGCTCAGTTACCATCAAAAGACCGGAACCGGCGATGCGATTTACCGGCTGACGAGCGACGCTTTTTGCGTTTACAGCATTATTTTAAGCGGTATTTTTCCGATGATAACCTCGCTTCTGACTTTGCTGTTGATGTTTTTGATTTTGCTTCGACTCGAATGGTCGCTCGCGCTGCTTTCGCTTGCCGTGATGCCGCCGCTTTTTTTCGTTATTGACCGTTATTCGGCGCGTCTGTCAGAGCGAAACGAGCAAGTTAGGGTAATGGAATCGCGCATTTACAATTTGGTTCACGAAGTTTTTTCTTCGATTAAACTCGTTAAGGCTTTTTCGCGCGAGAAATACGAACAGCAAAAATTCTTCCGACAGGGAACGCATACCTTTCGCGCTCGTCTGCAAATTACCTTTCAGGAATCATTGTTTTCGTTTGCCGTAACTGCCCTGACGCTGGTGGGAACGGCGGCGGTTTTAGGCGTCGGCGGCTGGCACGTTTTGCGCGGAGATTTAACGATTGGCGATTTGCTGATCGTCATCGCTTACCTCGGAGCGGTTTACGCGCCGCTTTCTGCCATCAGCAAAACCATCGGAAGTTTGCAGGGCGCTTTGAGCAGCGCGCGGCGCGTTTACGAAACGCTGCACCTCGAACCGGAAATCAAAGACTCGCCGAAAGCCTTAAAAGCGCGAAATTTGCGCGGGCATATCAATTTTAAAAACGTGAGCTTCGGTTACGGCAATGACAGACCGGTTCTCGAAAACATAAATTTTGAAATCGAAGTCGGAAAAATGGCTGCGCTGGTAGGACTAACAGGCGCGGGAAAAAGCACTCTCGTCAGCTTGATTCCGCGTTTTTATGACCCGATGCGCGGCGCGGTTACGATAGACGGCATTGACGTGCGCGAAATGCACCTTAAATCGCTGCGCGAAGCAATCAGCATCGTTACGCAAGAGCCGATTTTGTTTTCTTCGAGCGCGGAAGAAAACATCCGCTACGGCAAATTAAACGCTTCACGCGAAGAAATTGTAGCTGCGGCAAAAACGGCGCAAGCGCACGAGTTTATCGAAAATCTGCCTGAAGGTTACGCGACTTTGCTCGGCGAATCGGGCAACCAGCTTTCGGGCGGCGAACGCCAGCGAATCTCGATTGCGCGGGCATTGCTCAAAGACGCTCCCATTTTGATTCTCGACGAGCCGACTTCATCTCTCGATTCGCGCTCGGAAAGCCGCATTTTCACCGCCTTGCAGCGATTGGTGAAAAACCGCACGACAATCGTCATCGCGCACCGGCTTTCGACCGTCCGCAACGCCGACAAAATCATTGTTCTCGAAAATGGCAAAATCGCAGGCGCGGGCAAGCATGAAGAATTGCTGCAAACAAACGAGCTTTACCGCGAATTATACGAGCGTCTGCTGCACGGTTTCGGGCTGGAGACGGGCGACGCAATTACGGGGAATGGTTCGCAATGGCAACACGCGGACGAAATGGCAAACGATATACAGCTTACTAAGCTAAACGGGTAGAGGAAAGCGATTAACAATGGGTTATTGAAAGTTAAAAATGAACGGTGAAGAATACTCAGACACAACTTCTCGATTAAGCAGTAAAGAATTACTGCAGACCGGTTACTGGGTCAACGGCGAATTACCGGAAAATGTTCGGGTTGGTTCAAACACTATTATTACGGGCGATCATGCCTTCAAGAGATTCCACAGCAGGCAAAATCCGGCGCTAAATATCGGCACCGACTGCACTTTGGAAGGGGTTCATTTCGCTATCGGCAAAGATGGACACATTGAAATTGGTAACTATTCGTATTTTACGAATGCCATTCTTCTGTGCGAATTAGAAATTAAAATTGGCAGCTATGTTGTCATCGGGTGGAACACAACAATTGCGGATACTGATTTTCATCCGATTGCGCCAGCCGAGCGGATTGCCGATGCGATAGCTTGTTCACCGCTTGGAAAGAACCAAACACGCCCGGAAATCGTGCGGAAAAAAGTGATTATCGAAGACGATGTCTGGATTGGTCCGAACGCTACAATTCTGAAAGGCGTCTGCATCGGCGAGGGAGCATTTATCGAAGCCGGAACGTTGGTTGTAAAGGACATTCCGCCTCGCGTAAGGGTAATTGGTAATCCGGCGCAAATTATGGGGAAAGTTTAACTATGACAGCTCTCAAAGGAACTCTGCCTTGGGATTGGTATTCGGGAACGATACCGGATAACGCAATTATCGATGAAACGGCTTATGTAGAAACTACTTACAGTTTTAATCTCTACCGCAGTCATGCTCCCGTGGGACTTCAAATCGGCAAAGGTTCATCCATTTATTTAGGCACGATGTTTGACGTAGGAACTTACGGACAGGTCAGTTTGGGAAATTATTCACTGATGAATAGTGTCAGGATTATTTGCGACGAAGAAATAAAAATCGGCGATTACGCTCTGATTTCCTGGAACGTAGTTTTAATGGATACGTATCGCGTGCCTTTTAATCCGGTCGAGCGACGAAAGGAGCTAGTGCGGATACCTAAACGCAAGTTGCGGAACATTGATGCAAAGCATTCGGCACGCCCTATCCATATCGGAGCAAACGTTTGGATTGGTTTTGATGCTTGTGTTCTGCCTGGCGTAACAATTGGCGAAGGCTCAATTATCGGGGCGCGTTCCGTAGTTACAACCGATGTTGCGCCATATACAATTGCGGCGGGAAATCCAGCGCGAGTTATTCGCCATTTAGAAGCATAAAAGTCAATAAAAACATGATAAAAGAAAAAGGTAAGGGGAAAATTATTGTTTTCGGGATTCTTTTTTGGTATCCGCTCGCCGGCGTAACATATCAATTCCTCCACTATTTAATAGGATTGAAGCGACTTGGTTATGACCCATATTATATCGAAGATTCAGGGCGCTGGGTCTATGACCCAAAGATTAATGATTTATCACCGGACGCATCGAGCAATATCAGTTCAGTAGCTCCGATACTGGAATCTCATGGATTTTCAGATCGGTGGGCATTTCGCGGCGATTACCCCGACGGACAGTGTTACGGAATGACGGAAAGCCAAATCTTACAGCTCTACAAAGAGGCGGATGCGTTTTTGAATGTTACCGGAGCGCAAGAGATTCGAGAGGAGCATATGGCGTGTTCACGCCGAATTTATGTCGAGTCCGATCCTTTTGTTTATCAGGTAAAAGTGGCAAACGGTGAGCGTTCGACTATTGAGCAGCTTAAGCGGCACGACACTTTTTTTACATTTGGAGAAAATGTCGGTGAAGATGATTGCGATATTCCGGTCGAGCGTTTTCGGTGGCTGCCCACGAGACAACCGGTAGTAATGGATTTGTGGAATAACCCTTATGGATTTGACGGTAGCGCATACAATACGATTACAACCTGGCACAATAAGGGCAAAAATATTGAATACAATGGCGAGACTTATTACTGGACGAAGGATAGAGAGTTTGAGAAATTTTTAGAACTCCCAAGGCAACGAAAAGTATCTTTTGAGTTAGCAACGGGCGTTGATGAAGAAGTCCGCCGCCGTTTAATAGAAAACGGCTGGCAGCAGATTGATTCGGTAAAAGTTTCAAAAGACATGGACTCTTACAGACAATACATCCAGCAATCACGCGGCGAATTTACGGTCGCGCGCGACCAGTATGTCCGACCGAACACCGGTTGGTTCAGCGACCGAAGCGCCTGTTATTTAGCCGCTGGACGCCCGGTCATAACACAGGAAACCGGCTTTAGTAAATTTTTACCGACGGGAAAAGGATTGTTTTCATTTAAAACAATGGAGGACGTTTTCGCAGCGGTTGATGAGATTGAATCTGATTATGAAAACAATTGTCGAGCGGCTCGTGAAATTGCGAAAGAGTATTTCGACTCAGAGAGAGTAATAGGCAGTTTGATGGCGAGAGCCAATTTGTGAGCAGCTTAATAATTTTAACAAATAATGCAAACAATAATAAATTAATGTTGCTGTTCTTTAACAAATAAATCAAAGTACTTAATCAAGGCTTGGTATGACACGAATCATCGTTACAGCCTTAACCGTTCGGCATCCAGAGGTAAAATTGTCGTGAAGATAAATATGGATTATGACCGACATTGCAAAGCGGCACGCGAGATTGCGCTAAAGCATTTCGATTATGAAAAAGTGCTTTCTAAATTCTCGGTATTATGTATGCGAAAATATGAAAACTTAATAATTTTACTTTATCTTAAAGCCGTTCGCAGTTTTTCCAACGCTCCTTCCAAAATCAAATCTTCGCGCGCGATGCAGATTCGCATATACGAATCCCAATCATCGGAATCAGCGAACGCGCTTCCCGGAACGCCCGCTACGCCTGCTTTTTCCATCAGCATTTCGTTGAATTTCAGTGCGTCGGAAAATTCTTCGGGAATCCGCGTCCAGAGATAAAAAGCCGAGCCGGAATTGTAGATTTGAAAACCTAAATCAGTTAACGCATCGGACGCGAAACGGCGTTTTTGGTCGAATTTGTCACGCAGCCGGTCGTAATAATTTGCGTCCGCCATCAGAACTCGGGAAAGTGCCGCCTGCAGAGGCGTTGACGGACAAACGTAAATCACATTCGCCGCGTTGTTAATCGGCGCGACGAGTTCGCCTGTGCCGTAAGCGTAACCAAGTCGCCAGCCGGAAATGTTCCAAGATTTCGAGAACGAATTAACGGTAATCGTGCGTTCCCACATATTTGGCAAACTCGCAACGGACAAGTGCGGATTTTCGCCCGTCACATAATGCTCGTAGACTTCATCAGAGATGCAGAGCAAATCTAATTCCTGACAGACTTCGGCGACTGCTTCGAGTTCCGTCTGCGTCATTACTTTGCCCGACGGATTAGCGGGCGTGCAAACGATAATGGCTTTCAAAGGAAATTCGCGGCGGTCTTTTATTTCTTTGCAACGCGCCCGCAAAGCATCTTTTTCAAAAGTCAGGTTTTCATCGAGTTCAAAAGTTTCGGTTTTGCCGCCGAATTCTTCCAAAATGCGCCGATGATAAGGATAATAAGGCTCAAAGACGAGGGCGGATTTATTTCTCAAATAGCTCTGAGCAATTTCAATGAGCGCGCCTGTTCCACCGTTCGTAATCATCAATTCAAGCGGTTTCGCATCAACATCAATTTCGATGCCGTTATATTTTTTTATTTTTTCGGCAACTGCTCGTCGCAAGTTTTGGTCACCCTCCGAGCCTCCGTAATGATTCTGGCTGGCGGCGATAATTTCAGCTGCTTCTTTCGCAAGTTGGGGGTCAATCGGAAGTTCCGATTGTCCTTGCACGAGATTACCTTCGGGCGGCACGAGGCGCGTAATGGCGCGAATATCGGGTTTTATTTTTTTGGCTGTTTGTTCTTTCATATTGGTTATAAAAATAACAGGTTTTCGGCGAGATTTCTAAACGGCGCGGGAAAATTTAACGCAGAGACGCGGAGACGTAGAGATTCTTCAAAAGATGGTCGGTAGAATTTACAGAATAAAAGTGATTTTAAAACCTCTGCGTCTCCGTGTCTCTGCGTTGAAACAAATTTTTCTGCTAAAATCAATTCGATGAAAGCAATACCACAAAGCAGTTTCCCACCGTCAGTCAAAGCCAATTGGATTGGCGGACATTTTCTACAATTTCGGCGCAATCCGACCGAGTTTTTACAAACTTTGGCGAAACTCGGCGATGTCACATTTTTTAAGATGGGCGGTCAGTCCGCGTATCTGGTTAATCATCCGGATTTAGCGCGTGATTTGCTGGTCGCGGGCGCGCATAAGTTTATCAAAGGTCGCGCTTTACAACGCGCCAAAACTCTTTTGGGCGAAGGTCTTTTAACTAGTGAGGGCGAATCTCACTTGCGTCAACGCCGAATGATTCAGCCGGCATTTCACCGCGAAAAAATCAAATCTTACGCCGAAGCGATGACTGATTTCGCCGCGCAGATGGCAAATGATTGGCAAGACGGGGAAGTGCGCGACGTTGACCGCGAAATGATGCACCTGACTTTGCAAATTGTCGGCAAAACGCTTTTCAGCGCAAATGTCGAAGACGATGCAAGCAAAGTCGGCGAGGCGCTGACGACGCTCATTAAGATGTTTAGCTACCTGCTTTTGCCGTTTTCAGAAATCTTGGAAAAGCTGCCAATTCCGCACGCGCGTCGTTTTAACCGGGCGAAAGAAACGCTCGACGCAGTGATTTATGAAATTATCAACGAACGTCGAAAATCGGGCGAAGACAAAGGCGATTTACTCTCGATGCTGCTGCTGGCACAGGACGAAGACGACGGCGGAGGGATGACCGACCGACAAGTGCGCGACGAATGTTTGACGCTTTTTTTAGCCGGACACGAAACAACCGCTAACGCGCTCGTCTGGACGTTTTATTGTTTGTCGCAAAATCCTGAATCGGAAGCGAAACTGCACGAAGAACTCGACCGAGTTTTGCAGAACGGACGAGCTCCAACCGTCGAAGATTTGCCGAATTTAAAATACACCGAAAGCGTTCTCGCCGAATCAATGCGCCTTTTTCCGCCCGCGTGGGTTTTGGGCAGATTAGCGATTGAAGAACACGAAATAAAAAGCTACAAAATTCCGAAAGGCGCGTTAGTTTTAGCTTCGATGTATGTTTTGCAGCGCGACGCGCGATTTTGGACGGACGCGGAAATCTTTAAACCTGAACGCTGGGAAACGCAGAGCATCAAAGAAGCCGGACAAAAATTCATTTATTTTCCGTTCGGCGCGGGCGTTCGGCGATGCGTCGGCGAGCAATTCGCGTGGATGGAAGGCATTTTGCTGCTCGCAACTTTAGCGCGCAAATGGAAATTGAGTTTAACGCCCGAACAAAAGATCGGACTTCAACCGATGATGACGCTGCGCCCGAAGTTTGGGATGAAAATGCGGATTCAGAAAAGATGACAAAAATAAATGTCGTAAAGAGCAGGCGCGGAGCAACCCTTCCAGATTTGTCAATTTATCAAACTCGCCTTTTTAATTTTGATTTGAATTCTTGTTGGTAGTGTTTGAAAATTTATGCCGTTGATTTTTTGCTCGTTCGACACGCGCGGGCATTGTCAACTATCAAATCTCAATTATCCATTATTTCCGAGTGATAACACGTTATTCACTGAGGCGAAATAATGGATAATTGAAAATGAATAATTGATAATTTTACACTCCGCCGTAAATTGTGAAACATCACCTTCTTGTCTAGCTTTAAATTCTCAAGCCGCTTTTGATGAGGTGTCTGGAAGGGTTAATTGCGCCCGCTTCAAATACATTATTGCGTCATTCATTTTTCAAAGATCGGCAGTCTGTGCTACTCTTATTGCCCATTACGATTTTTATTTAATTTCGTGAAAGTTTGCCGACAAAACTTTCTTGATATTCCCCTGATAACTTTAAGGTGTTTCCATTATGAGAATTCTTAAGATTGCGCTGTTGTTTCTTTTGCTGTTTATTTTTTTGTTGCCGGTTGATTGGAGAATCAACGCGCAAGAAGAAAGTGAGACCGGATTTTCCGAAACGGAAGACCCGGATTTGCCGCCGGGCGCGAGAATTGACAAGGAAGAATACCTGCGTTTGCGTAACGAGCAGATAGATTTTTGGCGCGGCTTTCCGTATCTGAGAAAAGATGCGCGGGCGCAGGCAATCCGGGAAATGACGCGACGCGAAAATCAGTTGGAAGCGCAGAGACGAGTGGCAAACGAACCGCTTCCCGCGTTGTGGCAGCCGATTGGTCCCGCGCCGATTCCGAACGGGCAGACGAGCGGCAGAACCGACCCGGTTTCCGGGCGCGTCTCGGCAATCGCCGTGCATCCGACCGATCCAAACATCGTTTATCTCGGCACGGCGCAAGGCGGTTTGTATCGCACGCTCAACGGCGGCACGACCTGGACGCCGCTGCTCGACGGTGCGCTCAGTCTTTCAATCGGAGCGGTGGCGATTGCGCCGTCCGACCCGACCGTCGTTTTCGTCGGCACGGGCGAAGCGGCGTTTTCCGGCGACAGTTTTTTCGGCGTGGGAATTTACCGCATCACGAACGCCGATACCGCGCCGACGATTTCAGGACCGCTTAATTTCGGCACCTCGGGCGGCGACATTTTCACCGGACGCTCGATCAGCAAAATCATCGTGCATCCGACCAACCCAAATTTTTTGTTTGCGACTTCGGCGACCGGCAGAGCTGGAATCAGCGGTACGACGACCGGCTTGAATCTGCCGGATGCCGGAGTTTATCGCTCGATCAATGCGATGTCGGCAAATCCGACGTTTGAAAAATTGACGATTCAGGGAACGCTCGACGCAAGTCGCGCGGTGGTTGACGCAGTTATCGAACCGGATAGTCCGGCGCGGCTAATCGTGACGATTATCGGCACCGGCGGCGACGGCGGCGTTTATTTGACGACGAACGCGCTCGACAGCGTTCCGTCTTTCGTGCGGACTTTGACGACCGGCGACGGTACGAGCCTCGGACGCGCCGAACTTGCCGCTAACAAAACCGGCGATGTGGTCACGATTTACGCCGCGACCGGAACTGCCAACGGCACGGTTTACAAATCGGTTGATGGCGGCGTGATTTTCACGCAAACCATCGCCAACAATTTTTGCAACCCGCAATGCTTTTACGACATTGCCGTCGCGGTTGACCCGACGGACGCGAATCGAGTTTATCTTGGCGGCTCGCCAACGCTCCCTTTTGGGCGTTCGCTGAACGGCGGAACGAGCTTTACCAATAGCTCAGTCGGACTGCACGTTGACACGCATGCTTTCGGCATCGCGCCGTCGAGTCCGAATATTATTTATTTCGGCTCGGACGGCGGCGTTTGGAAATCGCTTGACACGGGCTTGACGTGGGCGAGTTTAAATAATTCGACGTTAAACTCAATTCAATTTCAAAGCGTTTCGCTTCATCCGTTCGACCGCTATTTCACGATTGGCGGAACGCAGGACAACGGAACCGAATGGCTGAAACCGGACAACACCTGGGTTCGCGCCACGGGTGGCGACGGCGGGCAGAGCACGATTGACCAGAACGCGGTTGACACGACGAATGTGACGGCTTATCACACATTTTTTAACCGGATGAATTCGCAAATCGGCTATCAACGCATTTCGACTTTTAATCAAAGCGGCACACTCCAACCCAGCACGTTTCGCGGATGCTCCGGCGCGGGCGGAACGCAAACCGGCATCAATTGCGCCGACGCGGTTTTGTTCTACGCGCCGCTGACGCGCGGACCCGGTAATCCGAACACGACGTATATCGGGACGACGAAACTTTACCGCTCGGCAAATCGCGGCGACAATCACGATGTTGTCAGCCAGCAATTTGCCAGCCCGATTAGTGCCATCGGCATTGCGCCGACCGACGACAACATTCGTCTTGTCGGTTTGACGAACGGACGGGTTTTCGTTTCGACCGCCGCCGGAGCGACGACGATGACCGACATCACCGGCGCGTTTTCCGCTACGCCACGCTATGTTTCACGCGCCGTAATTGACCCGACCGATTCAAATACGGCGTATATCACGCTCAACGGTTTCGGCTTGCCCGCCGGTCAGCACATTTGGAAAACGACTAATCTGCTCGCCGCCGCGCCGATCTGGACGCAAGCCGGAAACGGCATTCCCGACGTTCCGACGAACGCTTTTGTGATTGATCCAGCGAACACCAATACGCTTTACGCCGGAACGGACATCGGCGTTTTTCGTTCGATTGACGGCGGCGCAAACTGGCAGCCTTTCAGCAACGGATTACCGCGCGTGGCGGTTTTCGATATGGCTCTGCAAAAAGCCAATCGCTTCATCCGCATCGCCACGCACGGGCGCGGAATATGGGAAATAAATTTAAACGTCCAGAACCGGCGAGTCGTCGCCGACTTTGACGGCGACGGCAAAACCGACATTTCGGTTTTCCGACCCGCTAATGGCGTGTGGTATCTGCAGCGATCGGCGAGCGGCTTCACGGGCGTGTCGTTTGGTTTATCAAACGACAAACTCGCGCCCGCCGATTACGACGGCGACGGCAAAACCGACATCGCCGTTTTTCGCAACGGATCGTGGTTTTTGCAAAGAAGCAGTCAAGGATTTACCGGAGTCGCTTTCGGCTCTGAAGACGACATCCCACAAGCGGCTGATTATGACGGCGACGGCAAAGCGGAATTGGCTGTTTATCGTCCGTCAAACGGAACTTGGTATATTTATAATTTAGCCAATAATCAAACGAACGCCGTGCAATTCGGCGTAAGCGGCGACAAGCCGGTTGCCTCGGATTACGACGGCGATGGCAAAGCCGATGTTGCTGTTTTTCGCGGCGGAGTTTGGTATATTCTGCAAAGCCAAGCAGGGCTAACGGCGTATCAATTCGGTTTTTCGACCGACACGCCCGTTCCCGCCGACTTTGACGGCGATAGCAAAACCGATGTCGCCGTGTTTCGCTCCGGCGAAGGAAATTGGTTTGTGTTGGAAAGTTCCGGCGGTTTTCGCAGCGAGCAATTCGGACAAAGCGGTGACACGCCCGTGCAGGGCGATTACGACGGCGATGCAAAAGCGGACTTGGCGGTTTTTCGTCCAAACGATGGAAATTGGTATATCCTGAGCAGTTTGACGGGAACTTTCCGCGCCCAAAATTTCGGATTTGCGACGGACGTGCCGATTCCGCCGAAGCAAAATCCGTAGAGTGAAAAAGTGGAAAAGTGAAAAAGGGAAAAAGTTTTGTTGACTTTTGCTCAACCAACTTTTTCCCTTTTTCACCTTTTCACTTTCTTACTTCATATATCTATCCAAAAAATCAGCGACGAGCGGATAAAGCTCAAGCCGATTTTTCAATTTCGAGATGCCGTGTCCTTCGTCATTGAAAAGTTTATATTCGACGGTTGCGCCGCGTTTCTTCAACGCTTCGACGACTTGTTCGGCTTCCGTGTAAGGAACGCGCGGGTCGTTTTTGCCGTGGATGACAAACAGCGGTGCTTTGATTTTATCAATTTTAGCGAGCGGCGAAATCCGGCGCAAGAAATCAATATCGCGGTCGAGCATTCCGTATTCGACTTCGCGCTGACGGCGGCGATAACCACTCGTGTTTTTTAAAAAAGTCTCCCAATTAACGATGCCGACTGTATCAACTGCCGCCGCCCACAAATCTGGATAAAGCGTGATCGCCGCCATCGTCATATAACCGCCGTAGCTGCCGCCCATCACGGCGATGCGTTTCGGGTCTGCGCCGTTCGCTTTCAGCCACTCGACTGATGCCGCCAAATCTTTCACCGAATCTTCGCGTTTTTCTACGTCGTCAAGATGCGTGAAAGTTTTGCCGTAGCCGGTCGAGCCGCGCACGTTCGTGGCGAGAACGGCGTAACCGCGCGAAAGATAATACTGATAAAGCGGATTGAATCCGGGACGCTCTTGCCCTTCGGGTCCGCCGTGAACGCTGATGATGACGGGCATTGGCTTTAAGTTGACCGGATAAGTTTTCGGCTCACTGTTTATCGGTACAACCTTCAAATCAATATCTTTAGGTTTATAAAACCAAGCCGGAATTTCTTTGCCGTCGAAAGTTTTATATTTAATAAGTTGCGGCTCGATAAAAGATTCTTGCGGAATATTCGCGCGGTCGCTTTTCGTCACCTGCATTAAACTTTTAGATTTCAAATCATAAACCCAAATGTCCGAATTATACTTCGCGCTGGCGAACGAAAAAGCCAATTTGCCCGCGTCTTTGGAAAACTCCAAACCGCCGGCAATTCCCTGTGCTGGAAGTTTCACGGCTTCCGTTTTTTTGCCGATGTCTTTCGTGCTTACGATGTAAAGTTCCGAAAAACCATCACGGTTAATCGTGTAGGCGAACATCTTTCCATCGTCGGAAATTTCGCCACCGCTCACATCCCAATTCGTGTTGTCTGTCATCTGCACGGCTTTTGTATCGAGATTCATCTTTGCCAGATTGAAAAACTCGCGTTTGTCGTCCGTGCCGAGGATGATTTCGTTGTTTGACACAAATTCTACACCGCCGAATTGCGAAGCGTCCGTGTGCGGCGTGAGCAGAGTTTCCTGCTTCGTGCGCGCGTCAATCAAATAAAGATTGTTATCAAGTCCGAGTTCGATGCCAGCGCGTGAAATAATAATTTTGCTTCCGTCACGGGAGACCGCCTCAAAATCGTTGTTTCCGTTTTGCTGGTAAATCAATTCTTCCTTGCCGCTCGCCAAATCCATCGCGTAAACGTCAAAATATGTTTTGTCGCGTTTGTTAGAAGCAAAATAAATTCGTTTGCCGTCGCCGGACCAGCCGCCGAAGTTGTGCCGCACCGCCGGGCTGTTCGTCAATTCCTTGATGCCCGTGCCGTCCGCATTCACCCAAAAAAACTGTGTGTTTTCATTTCCGCCGATGGCTTTCCCAAAAACCGCGCCGCTGCCGTTGGGCGATGAACTCACAAAAGAAATGTTATCGTCGTAATTCGTAATTTGTTTCGGCGCGGACGCACCCGCCGCGTCAACCATCCAGATTTGCGAAGTGCCGGAAACATTCGTCAAATAAAAAAGCCGCTTGCCATCGCCGCCTGCAAAGATTGGTGACGAAGCCGAGCGGATATTCAGATATTGTTGAATCGTATATTTCTCCTGCGCGAACGCCGGTGTAGCAGCGAGCGCGAGCAGAACGAATAGAAAGAAAAACCTCTTCATAATCTTCTCCTTAAAAAAATGGATAATAAAACTTTTGTTTCATTATCCACTATCCGTTATCCATTATCAATTAATTTACAAATTCACTCGCCCGTGGTCGCCGCCATCGGCGCGTTCGCCCGTAACGAGTGCCTTAACAAATCCGACAACCTGCACGACCGTTGAACTTGACGAATCCCAATACTCGGCTTGCTCGACCGAAACTTTCAATAAAATCAGCGTCGGGTCATCCAAACCTTTCGGAAACCACGCCTTCAAAATCGGATTCCAAAGCTCTTCGATTTTTTCCTTATCATTGACCAACGCAGCCGTTCCCGAAACCGAAACGTAAGTATTTGAATCGGGCGCGGCGTAAGAGACATTAACGCGCCTATCTTTTTCAATCTCGTCAGTCTTATGCGTATCGGTGCTAGTAAAAAACCACAAATCACCATCAAACTCCGCTTCCTGCGTCTGCATCGGACGCGAGCGTAATACGCCCCAATCAATCGTCGTCAACATCGCCACCTGCACGTCTTTGATTAAATCGTTCACTTTTTTGATTGACTCTTGTCTTTTGTCTTCCATAATTTTCTCCCTTGCTCGATTTGTTTTGTAATTCTACTTTACGTCTTTGCGAGAGGGAATTTCAAACGAATATGTTTTTAATTAAACCATTGGGCTTTTTTACATTACTTTTAATTTTACTTCTTGTAGCGAAGTGCTTGAAGAAAATTGAGGTATTGATAAAGCGAATCCTTGATTCTTTACTGGATTTCCGTCTGGATACCTTAATTGCCATTATTGTGTTAGTCATATCGCCTTATTTCATTGCAAACATTAAGTATCCTATTTTTTATAATTTAGGCTTTTGATGTATCGGTTCAAACGAACGAGTCGTGTTTTCGGTTACGCTTGTTAGAGGAACTGCAAAATCCTGTGCCTGCGCCTCGCCGAGTTCTCGCGTTTGCGCCCCGCTAAGTTCTTTCGTGGTAGTTTCCTGTAATTTAACATCATCACCGGTTTTTTTGGTCGTCCTTGTGTGATGCAGCAGCAGCCATATAAGCCCGCCTTCGGCAATTAAAAGCAACAAGAAACTTAGAAACGTGATTATCATAATAGGCGGGTCGGCAAAGCCGAGTTCCTTTTTCATAACAACCAACAGACCAATGATAATTCCGAGACCGGCTATCGGCAGCCCGATAAGACTGCCGACCAAAGTATTAAAAGATGCCTCTGAAAGTTTGTTTGCGCCGCTCTTATCTGCACCGCTCGTTCTCGCTCCGCAACGATTACAATAACTCAAGCCCTGAATAATAGCCGAACCGCAAGTTGAACAATACATGATTTTTACCTCCGTGAGCCATACGTCGTTTTGTGCAGCTAAGTTCGCTGATGCTGTTAATAAACCCCTTTCGCAATTAGCATCGCAAATCAACTCGTATGGTCGTGAACGATTTTCCAGTCATCCTTGAATTTTCTAAAAATCAGTGTGAACTTTCCGTGCGGAGCGTCGCCTTCTCTCTGCAAAGCCCAACTGCCAAGCACAACTGCCGCGTTTTTCGACAAAACCTCAACCTCCAAATCAGAAAACGTCAGCACACCCATTTTCGCTTTTGTATCGTAATTTTTCTTGTAGCGTTCAACGGTCGGCTGCCAGCCTTTCGTCACATTATCGCTGGAAACGAAAACCAAATCGGGCGAGTTCCAATAGCCATTCATAAAGCCGTCAATCGAACCCGCGTTCCACGCCGTCGTTTGCGCGTCCATCACTTGGCGAATCTGGGCGGCGATTTTCGCGTCGCGCTTATTTTCCTGAGCAAAACTAATTGTTGAAGCCGACAAAATAAACGTTAAAAGTAATAGTAAATTTTTCATAATTGTTGTAATTTATCAGAGATTCGGCTGTTATTAAAATTTGAAATTTAAAGTAAAAGAGGTTTCTAACATATGCGCAAAGTAATTCTCGGACTCGGCATCAGTCTCGACGGTTACATCGCCCGCAAAAATGGCGCGGTTGATTGGCTTTCGATGGATTGGGATTACGATTGGATGGCTTTCTTTAAAGTTATAGATGTAGTTTTAATGGGACGAAAATCTTGGGAGATAGCTCTCGGGATGACTCCGGAAAAGAAATCGAAATCAAAAGCGTCAAATCCGTATGCCGGAATGGAAACATACGTTTTTTCCAAGACATTAAAAGACAGCGGCGTTGAAGGCGTTGAGATAGTTTCGGGCAATCTGAAAGAGTTTGTTAAAACCCTTAAAAAGCGGGACGGCAAACATATCTGGCTGTCGGGCGGCGGAGATTTGGCGAAAAGTTTTCTGAATGAAAATTTGGTTGATGAAATTCACTTGGGAATTACGCCGCATCTGCTCGGCGCAGGGCTTCCGCTTTTTCCCGAACTTATTCGGGAAATTCCGCTCAGGCTCATTTCCTGCAAAACTTACAAGCACAAAAAAGAAGATAACGCGATGGTTGAATTATTTTACGCGGTGAAAAATTGAAATTTAAGAATTGGTAATTCGGCTGACCAGGGCGGTAATTTTCAGTTATCAAATTTCAATTCTCAATTATGCGCAGTGGTTTTCCCAACCGATTTGCGCACAAGCTTCAAATAACTTTCCGGCTTCATACAACTAAAATAAAGATTGCCGCACCAATAAACAGAGAACAATAAAAAATTTACAGTTTTTCAGAGGCACATTATGAAAATTGTCCTTGCAATATCTCTCTGTCTTTTTTTCAGCTTAAACGCTTTCGCTCAAACCGAACAAAGCAGAAACATCGCCGAATTTGTTATTGAAGAAATCTCTCTGGCGCGTGATGACGGAAACGGCAAACCCGGAGACGCGACCGACAAATTTATCACCACCGACCGTCCGATTCATTGCATCATTCAGCTTAATTCGGATAAACCGGCAACCGTTAAAATGAATCTGGTAGCGGTTAAAGCCAACGGGCTAAAACCTGAAACGAAGAGTATCGCCATCAGTTATACGACTAAAGAAAATCAAAACCGCGTCATTTTTAACGCTTCGCCCGACGGCGTTTGGGCGGCGGGAATTTATAGAGTTGATATTTTTATTGACGGAAAACTCGCCGGAAGTCAGACTTTTACAATAGAAGATTCACCAAAGGAAATTAAGCGGGAAAAACCAACCGCGCCTAAATCTTTTGCGCCGCGCAAAAACATAAAAAAGACTCGTAAAAATTAAAATCAATGAGAAACTGAACGATTATCAAACATTACAAAAAAGTTTGAACGGTAAGTTTGTGTCACAAATCATTATTCGCAAGTGAAAACGCACTTGGCACATTGCTTGCTATTCTCGAAGCAAAAACTTTAGGAGAACAAATTAAAAATGGGTGATAAAACAGTTACAAAAGTTGATTCCGCACATTCGCCGACGGGCGAAATGGGACAAAAATATCTGGCATCGGGCAAGAATGTTGCGATGCGTTTGTGGGAAAAGCAGAAGCCGGATGACAGCAAAGAGTCGCACAAGCGCGATTATGAAACGGTCGGATATGTAATTAAAGGTAAAGCGGAATTGCATCTCGAAGGACAAATGGTTTTACTCGAAGCGGGCGATTCGTGGGTTGTGCCGAAGGGCGCAAAACATTCTTACAGAATTCTCGAATCGTTCACGGCAGTCGAAGCTACTTCGCCGCCCGCTCAAGCGCACGGACGCGACGAAGAATAAAATTGAATCGTTTAGCTTTTGCAAAAGCCTTGTACGAATTTTTCCGCAAGGCTTTTTTATTTTCCTTGCCGAATGGTAATTGTCCATCGCTTTATTGACTTTTAAGTTGCTTAGATGTAAAACCTATCTAATTTTTGACGGAAAGGGGAAGCAGCAATGAACAAAGCAAAATGGAAATTTACTCGCCAAAACATTTTTACAATTTGGTTGACAGCAATTCTTTTAATTTTCGTCGGCATCGCCAATGCCCAACAATCATCCGACGATGAAGAAGAGAAATTTATCGAGCCGAGCCGCCCGAACGTCGCCAATCCAGCCGAATTTCAAAAACCGGGCGTGCTTCAAGTCGAATACGGTTACGACGCAAACTTTCGAGGCGAAGATTTTCGATGGCAGCAAACCGCTCCTTTAACCGTGCGGTTCGCCGCCAGCAAACGTCTGCTTTTCGATTTCAACATAGACACCATTATTTCCGAAAAACCTGAAATGCAGCAGCACGAAACCGGAGTCGGTGATACGCGCGTCGGCGTTCAAGTTCTCGCGCTCGAAGACACCGAGCGGCATCCGGCATTGGCTTTTGCTTATTATGTAAAAGTGCCAACGGCGAGTTTTGAAAAAGAACTTGGCACGGGACGCACCGACCACAAAATTGTCGCGCTTTTAAGCAAAAAGGTTGGCGAAACTGATATAGATTTTAACGTCGCTTATCTGAACGTCGGGCGCGAAGAAAACGACCGACGCGCTTCCGGCGAACAAGCCGCTTTATCTTTCACACGCGAATTCAAAAACAATTTCGGCTTAATCGGCGAACTCGCCGGACAAAGCGAAGACGACGTTTTGCCGCGCGGAGTTTTCGCGCTTGGCGCGGTTACCTATAAATTTAACAAGCGTGTTCAATTCGATGCCGGAATGCGTTTCGGACTTAATAAAGAAGCACCGCGCGTCGGAGTTTTTGCCGGCATCACCGTCAGTGTCGCCGATTTTTTTAAAAAAAAATAGCAGACGTCTTTTTACTTTTTTCATTATTTTTTCACTATCTAGGAGAAAATTTATGCGACAGTTCTTTCACAACAACGGGCTTTCAATTGTATTGTTCGGAATGTTTTTCTTTTCGTTCATCGGTCAATATCTTACAGGCATCAAGGAATATAACGATGACCGGCAAACACACCATCAACCGACGGTCGGCTACGTCGAATACTTAGGCGAAGGACATTTTATCGAAGCGACGTTCGAGAATTGGGAAAGCGAATTTCTGCAAATGGGAATGTATGTCGTGCTGACGATTTTCCTTTATCAAAAAGGCTCGTCCGAATCGAAGAATCCAGACACGACCGCCCGCGTTGATGTAATTCCCGAAAAAGATTTATTGAGCAAAGATGCGCCCGCACCGGTCAGGCGCGGCGGTTTAGCTTTAAAAATTTATCAAAATTCTTTGAGCATCGTGCTGTTTTCACTTTTCTTTCTTTCCTTCGCGCTACATGCCTTTGGCGGCTCACGAGTTTATAATCAAGAAAACGCCGAACACGGCGACCCCGAACGAGTAACAGCAATCGAATACGTCGGCACATCGCGCTTCTGGTTTGAATCTTTTCAAAATTGGCAGAGCGAATTTTTATCAATCGGCGCGATGGTTGTGTTGTCAATTTTCCTGCGACAAAAAGGCTCGCCCGAATCGAAACCGGTGGACAGTCCGCACGACGATACAGGCAGCGATTAGAGTAAATTTCAATCTTAATCGGTAGAAAAAATTATCAAAATGCAAAACAATAAACCGAAGTGTCGGTAAGGTTGAATTCTTAAATTTCACCAACCGCGACTAATTTCCCAGCAATCTACAATTTGCTCATCTTTTAAGACGTGGTAATGCGAATGCTGCGCTGCGGTCAGACACGAATGATTCGCTAAAATGCGGACGCGCGAACCGACTTTTAATCTTTGAAAAATTGCTTCGTTGCTGACATCAATCTCGCCGTGTTCCTGCGACAAACTGCTGACGCGCAAATTCAAATCGTTTCCCGCCAAATCAAGTACGTGCCCATAACCACAATCCGGGTCAATTTCAACGGCGCCTCGGTCTTTGGAAAGCGCGATTGCGCCAGCGTCAACAATGATTTTTCGGCGCGTGCGATCTTGATGAACGACTGCCGCCAGCACGGTTAAAGCACAATCATCAAAACTGCAACTTCCCAAAGTGGCTTGAAAAGCGTCGAAGAAAATATAATTTCCGCATCTCGCTTCGGTTATACCTTCGAGATTATCAACGGCGGTTATTGTTGGAGTCGAACCGATGCTGACGGTTGGAGCAGACAAATTTTTATCGCTTAAATTTTGCGCCAAATCTCGCATCGAATCGCGTTCGGTTTGGGCAACGGCGAGCAATTCTTCCGGCGTGCGAGCGTGATAAGATTGTCCGGCGTGCGTTAAAATTCCGGCGAAATTTAAGTTGGACGAATCAGTTATCAAGCGCGGAATCTCAACGGCTTCGAGCGTGTGCGGCTCGATTCCGCAGCGATGATAACCGCAATCAATTTTCACGAAAACATCGAGTTTTATATTTTCCGCCCGTGCCGTCTTGTTCAATGACTCAACGGTCGCCGTGTCGTCCGTCAAAACTGAAAATCGCTCACAGTTTTTTGCAATTTCAATCGCTTCGGCAAATTTTCCCGCTTCAATCGGAACGCCGTAAGTTATATCCGTAAAACCGTTTTGCAAAAAATATCTGGCTTCGGCAAGCGTGGAAACCATTATCCCGCTCGCATTTCCCGTCGTTTGTATTTTGGCAATCTCGACGCATTTGTGCGTTTTGACGTGCGGGCGCAAATTGACGTTCAAGGCTTTGGCGCGAGCCGTCATTCGCTCAGCGTTTCGCGTCATTCTATCCACATCTAAAATGAGCGACGGTGTTTTCAGATTTTCTAACGTCATAAAATTGTTTTTAAAGGTTTCAGTTTTATCTAAAATGTTTATGTAGAAGGTTTGATTGTAATGTGTATTGGATAGATTTTGCAGCTTTTTGCTACCTGTATTTGATTCAAATCATCCGCATTATATTTGATTATTTTTGTAACTAATGCTTTGAAGAAACTAAGAATTTTGTAATAATTTATGAAAACTTTTTTACCATAATTATGAAAGCTAACGAAATTAACCTTAACCGTTTTTTGGCTCAAGCAGATACGCAATTCATTATTCCTGTTTATCAAAGAAACTATGATTGGACAGTTACACAATGTAAGCAACTCTTCGACGATATTTTAGCCGTCAGTCTTGATGATAAAAGGAACTCTCACTTTATTGGTAGCATTGTTTATATTCATGATGATGTGTATTCAGCATCAGGAATTAACGAACTATCAATCATTGATGGACAACAAAGATTGCCGACTGTAACTTTGGTTTACTTAACAATTCTTTCACTTGCTGAAACATTAGAAAACCAAAAACTTGTTCAGAGGATTCGGGAAACATATTTAATTAATAAATTCGCTGATGAGTTTTCCGAAGAAGAAGAAAAACTAAAGCTAAAAACCACAGAGAATAATGATAGTGCTTTGAAACATTTATTGAGAAATGATGCGGTTGAGGACTTCACAGAATATTCAAGACTTATTGAAAATTATAATTACTTCAAATCAAGGCTTTTAGAAGAAAATATTGAAATCATTCTTAAAGGTTTGGGCAAGTTAATATTCGTTGAAATTTCTTTAGAGAGAGAAAAGGATGACCCACAAAGAATTTTTGAAAGTCTTAATTCTACAGGACTAGAACTAAGCCAATCTGACCTTATCCGAAATTACATTTTGATGGGATTGAAACATAAGCATCAGACAAGTATCTACAATAATTTTTGGAAGCAAATTGAATCTAATTCCATTCATGAAGAAACAAAAACAAATAGGGTTTCAGATTTCATTCGTGATTTCCTGACAATGGAGAACAGAGAAATTCCAAATAAAGGGAAGGTTTATTTAGAATTCAAGAAAAGATTTCCGTTTACTGATATTGAAACTCTTGAAAAAATTCTTTCTAAGGTGAAAAAGTATTCATATTACTACAATAAATTAATAAACCCAAAAGTTGAAAACGACAAACAGATTAGAAATCAACTTAGAATGATAAATAAACTTGAAATCAATGTTGCTTATCCATTCTTGTTAGAAGTGTATGATGACTACGCGAATAATGTTATTACAAAAAGTGTCTTTATAGATATTTTAGAACTCGTTCAATCATTTGCTTGGCGGCGATTCGTAATAAGTTTGCCAACAAACTCGTTGAATAAAATCTTTATGAGAATTTATGAAGACATTGAGCATTCAGATTATTTAGTTTCATTACAAAAAGCATTAGTTAAAAAACGCGGCACACAACGCTTTCCTAGAGATAAGGAAGTGATAAGCTCTTTGAAAGAAAGAGATATGTATGGTATCCACGCCCGAAACAGAAATTACTTTCTTGAAAGACTAGAAAATTTTGAAAATAATGAACCTGTTCTAATTGATGGAAATCCAGACATAACAGTTGAACATATCTTTCCGCAAAATCCAGATGCAAAATGGAAAGTTGCTCTAGGCGATGAGCAATATGAGAACAATGAAATTCCGCGCGGCAGAGCCGCGAGGTATCAAAAGAAAAGACTCGGTTGACTTGAATCATTTACTTCGCCTTGATTTTTGACATACTGTTTGATTATTTCTTCAGTGGCGTGCGTCCCCACA
>MWVV01000024.1_pt1 | contig 63448 bp, 76 predicted proteins | sample 1047281 | NCBI WGS metagenome assembly MWVV01 (sample SAMN06349986, study PRJNA376086) | soil metagenome | isolation source: PT-2 sample Antarctic (ecotone) soil | place: Antarctica | collected 2015-01-13 | reverse complement strand
CCTCGTTCGCCGCCGTCAATCTGGCGCGGGCAATGGCACACGAAGAACACTCAAAATCTGAATTTGGGGCTTTTTCGATGAAAAGCATCAAGCAGCGAATTTTCAATGAACATCTTCTCGAATTATTTATTTCAAAGTTAGATTTAGACTCTACTTTAATAAAAAATCACGAGCAATATGAAAACTTGCGGAATTACGCGGTCATTTCAACGTAATTCTGTCCGAACCATTGTTAAATGAAAAGTGGAAAATAAAAAACATTTGGTTAAAACATTTTTACTTCCCTTTTCTCACAAAACAGAAGGTGGCTGTCTGACAACCACCTACCTTTTATTTAATGAAAATATTTGCTATCGCAGAATCTTCATTTTTACCCGCTCTGTCTACGGTGTCGGCATCGCTGTGCCGCACCGCACCCGAATAAACACGGCGTGGAACTGGCTTGCTGCCCGCAAGGTGAAATCAACCGGGAGTGCCGGATTGATTGCTGTGAACGTGACTACTACCGGATTCAACGTGCCGGGCATGAATGCCGGAATGTTGACTACCGCATTGACTGGTGCGCCGACAACTGTCAGTGATTGCAACCCGGTTCCGGCGTTCACATGGTCAACCGTCACTGAGCCCGGTCCACTGTTTACTCCAAAAGATGCGATACCACCTGGGAATAGGTCACCCTCGGTAACCGTCGTGGTTGGCGTGCAAGTTCCTCCTCCACCCGGCGTCGGAGTTGGTGGCGGTGGAGGAGTTGGAGTTGGCGTCGGTGTCGCCATTCCTTGAACTTCAACGGAGCCTTTATCACAACCGGCTCCGCTTGGACGGGTAAAACCGCGCTGATCAATCGTAACCGTCGTGCCGCAATCACTTATTCCGGGCGGAATTGTATCCACGACGGGACTTGTTGCCGCAGGTAAGTGTGTCTGCGTAGTGCCGCCGTTGTTTCCCAACGGTCCAAGCTGCGGGTCGCTTCCGGTAACGTCATTTGCCATAGCGATGAATGTTCCGCCAGCCGTATTTTCAATGTGATTGTAATTTTGCGAAGTAATTGTTCCGAAAATATCCGGTCCTGTTGGGGCTGCATTATCGGCTACGATGCTATTCTTTAAGTTGGTTACGCCGCCAAGCGTAAAGTCTTGATAAAGACCGCCGCCTTCCATAATTGCCCTATTTGAAGCGACGGTGGAATAATTCAAATTAACGGTCGCTGCCGAACCATTGCTATAAATTCCTCCGCCAAAACCGCCAATGTTTCCGCTAACCGTGGAGTTAGTCAGGTTTACTATGACGGCTCCGGCGGAATCGCTGAAGTTCAGAATCCCGCCGGCACTGTTATCTGCATCTGTTGCACTATTACCGCTAATTGTTGAACCTGTGATGGTCGTCACTGCATTAAAAGTTGAGGCAGTTGAGGCAATGTTAGTCACGCCTCCGCTTCCAAATGTTGACCTGTTATTGCTGATTGAGCTGTTGGTGATGGTCGTAGTCGCGGCATTGGTGGATGAAGACTGCGTTAAAACGCCCCCGTGAAATCCACTTGCTGTATTTCCGGTAACGCTCGAATTAATGATATTTACGGTTGCTCCAAAGTTATAAATTCCTCCCGCATACCCAAATCCGGTAGAGGAAGTGCTGGTTGAGCTGTTATTACTGATGGTACTTCCCGTAATTGTGACAGTGGCACCTAAGCCGGTAATACTGACACCTCCCCCCACAGGGTTGCCAATTGATGAATTAAGCGTGTTGCCGCTAATGGTGCTTCCCGTAATTGTGACAGCGGCACCTATGCCACTAACATTTATGCCCGCTCCAGCAGTGTTGCTATTCGATGAATTGCCCATGTTTCCGGTAACCATTGTATTTGTGATGTTGACAGTCGCAGTTGCAACAACGTTTATTCCAGCACCTAACCCGTTTACTCCTGCTAGAGAACTTCCAACACTATTGTTGCTTACTGTGCTGTCGTTAATATTGAGGACAATTCCGGCAGTTACTATGGAAATTCCACCGCCGTTTCCTGCCGTCCGGTTATTGGTAACAACTACACGGTTGAGTGTTAAATTGGTGGTTGCCGTTTCAAGACGGATTCCACCCCCGGAAACATTTGTTGCCACATTTCCATGCCGGATTGTTACGTCATTGATAACCACAGCAGTAGCGGCGGTCATACAATGTATAACTTTTTCGGTGGCAGTATTCGGGAGGGCATTTGCCTCAATAATTGTTGTGCCTGAACCTGCACCGTTGATTGTGATTTCCGACGTAATATCAAAATCACCACCGGCGTTGAGATTTTCATCAGCCGCAACAAGCGTTTGGGTATAAATTCCTGCCGGAAGCGTGATAATATCTGCACCAGCTAAAGCATTGGCTTCCGTGATTGCCGCCCGAAGCGAACAAGCGCCGCCGGAATCGGCACAAATGCCGTTTCCGGCGGTTGCGTCTTGGGTGTCTGCCGTTGTATTCACCACAAATGTAGCGGCGTTTGCATTCACGGAAAAAGCTATAAAAGCTAAAGTAACCAACAATGCCAACATCATAGTTTTTCTAATTGTTTTGTTCATTTTCTTCTCCTATGATGAATGTCTACTCCGTAGGCAAAGTTTTCACTCTGCCAATTCAAAATTGTTGAAATCTGCAAACACCCAACCGTTGATTAAGGTCTTGTAGATTATTCCTAAATACTTACGAGCCAACGCGATTTTCGCTTTCCCGTGTCCGCGTCTCGCTTTGACCCCGTCATAATACTTTTTCAAATACTCGCTCTTTTTGATTGCCGACAAACTGCATTGCACTAAAGTTGTCCGTCCGGTTTTGTTACCTCGTTTGGTAATTCGCCCGTGATTAACCGAATCGGCAGAATTTGAAACTCGCGGCACGATCCCAAAATAGCTGGCTAATTTCTCTTCACTGGCAAAATCTTTGATATTTCCGATGACTGACAACAAGATTCCGGCTGATAAACTTCCGATTCCCGACATCGTTTTCAGATTCTCAAACCCTTTCAACTTCATCGCTTCTTGGTCAATGGCTTTCTCCAACTTCTTGATGCTCATTTTCAACGACCGGATTTGGTCAATGATTATTTCCAACTCCAGTTTCTCGATCTCGCTCCACTGAATCGAAAATACTTTTTCCAATCCTTTTTCCGAACTCAAACTCGCGCGTCGCAATTTCAGCCCGTTGGAAACATACAGGGCGTGGATTTTATTCAGCAAACTCGTCTTTAGCCTGACCAATTTGGTTCTGGTATTAACCAAACTTTGAACTTTTTCCGCTTCTTCTCGTTTGGCTCGCACTTCGGGCAGCAAGTTCGCCTTCAAAAACCGGGCTAAATTGATCGCATCATTTTTGTCGGTTTTTTTGACCGAATTCTTAACCACCTCAAATTGTCGCGGATTTACTAATACCACCCGCCGCACTTTGTCCTTAACTTGTTCGGCAAACCAGCCCGTATTGCCAGTCGCTTCGACCGCGATTTCATCCGTGCCGCTCAAACCGGAAACAAACTTTTCAATCTCCCACAGTTGATATTTTCTGATGGAAATCTCATCTTTTTCTGTCAAATAACCCACCGTAATCTGCGTCGTATGCAAATCTACTCCGATATAGCTCATCTTTTTTCCCTCCGATAATTAGTTGAAAAATTACTTTTGGAGTAGATTGACGGTAGCAAATATGCCATTCTCCTATTCATGGTCAAAAGCCATATGGTGGCGGTGCGGACGAGAAGCGGGATTGGAGTTAAGCTCCTTCACGCGGTCAATAATGCCGCAAGAAATGATTCAGCTTCTTGCCTCTCTACTCCAACATTTATTCAACATCAGAGTATCATCGCCACCGTTCAATTCATCATGCCATCTCCTTCATTTTATTCTCCTGAGATTGTTTTTTAATTCGTTTGAACATTTTAGTTTTCTCCTTTCAAAATTTATTTGTTTCTATCGCCCGACAAAGTAATAATCGGTGCGTAATTTTTTTAATTTTGAGTAGCTTTTCAAACTCATTGCGGGCGATGTGAATCAACAATACTCGCAATGGCTTTTTTAAATCTTTCGTTTTGCTTGAAAATTTCCTGACTTTTTTCTGACTCCCTATGTCGAAAGAAAATAAAGAGTTATACGAATTCGATAAATTCCACCTTGACGTTTCCGAGCGGTTTTTGCTGCGCAACGGCAAACGAGTCGCGCTCGCCGACCGAGCTTTCGACACGCTGTGCGTTCTGGTCAGGCGCGGCAATCAGCTGGTCGGCAAAGACGAGTTGATGACGGAAGTGTGGGCGGACGCGATTGTCGAGGAAAATAATTTAGACAAAAACATCTCGGCACTGCGACGGATTTTGGGAGAGCGAAACGGCAAACAGAGGTTTATCGAAACGGTGCGCGGGCACGGCTACCGATTCGTCGCGGAAGTGCGGCGCGTTGACGGCGACGCGGCGACCCTGAAACGCGGAAACGGGGACGCGGCGAAGTCAGAACCGCCTGCGGTAGCGGGCGGGTTTTCTGAAGTCGAGAGTCGAGAGTCGAGCGTTGAGAACGATTTGGAATCTCAAATCTCAAATTTCAAATCTCAAAACACCGAAACAAACAGAACAAAGAGCGAAGGGCAAGGAACAAAACCGTCAAGTGGCAGTCGGCAATCGGGCAATGTCGTCGCGCTTGCCGCTTGGCGACACGAAGCCGCCGCAAACGACGCAGGCATAGCCGAACCTGCGATAAATCAAATTCACGAAGGCTTGCATATGAACGCCGTCGCCGTTTTGCCGTTTAAATTGATTGCCATTGCCGTTGGTGACGAATATCTCGGCATCGGGATGGCGGACGCTTTGATTGTCAGCCTGAGCAAAATTGGCGATTTGCAAGTGCGCCCGACGGCTTCGGTGGTGCCGTTTGCAATGTCCGGCGCGAACCCAATCGGAGCCGGACGCGAGCTAAAAGTCGAAGCAATTTTGGACGGCAAGATTCATCAATCGGGCGATAATTTGCGAGTCAGTTTACAGTTAATTCGCGTGGCGGACGGAAGTTTGTTATGGGCGGAAAAATTCGACGGCACGGTGAGCGGCATTTTCCGGCTCGAAGACGAAATCTCAGTTTTTATCGCGCAGAAACTCCGGCGCAATCTCAACGAAAATACGCTGCGGCTTTTAACGACGCGCGGCACAAAATTGCTCGCCGCTTATCAGGCTTTTCTCAAAGCTCGCTTTCATTTTCATCAAGGTTTACCGGAACATTATCAAAAGTCGAACGCTTTTTACGCGGAAGCCATCCGGCTTGACCCGAACTATGCGCAGGCGTATCCGGACTCGCTGATGTTTATATTTTGGAGGTGATTTTCAATCTTCGCCGTCCGCAGGACGCTTTCGCGCAAGTCAAAGAAGCCGTCATGAAAGCCGTCGAACTTGATTCGACTTCCGCCGAAGTTTACGCCGCGCACGCTAATTTTAGTATGTGTTTTAATCGGGATTTGGCGGAAGCCGAACGAAGCGCGAGAAAAGCCGTCGAACTCAATCCGTATTCCACCAACGCGCACAATTTGCTCGGACAATCGTTGATGTTTCGCGGTTTTTACGCCGAAGCGGAAACAGCCATCAAACAGGCTCTCGAAATTGACCCGTTGGGATTTTGGCATAGCTGTGTGTTGACTACTTGTTACTTTCTGTGGCGAAAATACGAGCAATCTATCGCACAGAGTTTGACAACAACTGCCATCAATCCGAAAATTTACGCCGAGGTAATAAAACGTTGCTGGTCGCTGACGGAACTCGGCAGACACGCGGAAGCCTTCGCCCTCTACGAGGATGTTTCAACGCAACCGGGCGGAGAAAGCGTGATTTGGTTCATCGGCAATGCTTATGCCGTCACAGGAGAATCGGAAAAAGCGCGGGCGGTTTTGGCGCAGCTCAAAGAAATTTCCGCCGAAATGTATACCTCGCCGTTTTTTTTCGCGCTTCTTCACGCCGGTTTGAACGAAACGAAAGAAGCGATTGATTACATCGAATAATTAGTTGAGAACCGCGACCCGTGGATGGTTTTTATATATGCCAACCCGCGTCTCGATAATTTACGTTCTGATTCTCGCTTTCAACGTTTGGTGAGTATGGTCGTGCCGGAAACGGTGCGAATGAAAGACGATGCTCCTTCGTCGGCAAATTTAACGACTTCGAGCGAGCCGAATCAGAACAACGCGGACTCGAAACGCGGCGAACGCGAACGCCGAACGGTTTCGGCGATCACCTTTAAATCTCGCAGAACCGCTCGACTCGCGGCAACTTGCATTGCGTTGATAATTCTCGCCTCTGTAATCGGTTACGCTTTGTATAATTTCGCCAACCGTCCGCCGATTGAGTTTCGCGCCGACAAAAATAACGTAGTTACGACGACCGGAAAAACGAAAATCGCCGCCGTCTCGCCGGACGGCAAATATTTGGCGAATGTTCAGGAGAACAACAATGAGCAAAGTTTGTGGTTGCGCCAAGTCGCGGCGGAAAATACTATTCAAATTTTGCCGCCCGCCGAAGCAAAATTTCGCGGATTAAGTTTTTCTCCTGACGGCAGCCGCATTTTTTATATTGTTGGCAATATGTTGTTTCAAATTCCCGCGCTTGGCGGTTCGCCGAAAAAAGTTTTAGAAAATATCAACAGCAACGGAATCAGTTTTTCGCCCGACGGGAAACAGTTCGCTTTTGTTCGATATTCAAAAGAAGATTCGTCAATTTTCATCGCTGACGCAGACGGCGCAAACGAGCGACAGCTTCATTCACTCGCACGCCCCGAAAGTTTGACGAAAAATCCAGCGTGGTCGCCCGACGGAAAAGTTATTGCTTGTTCGGTGAGACATGCGCCGGCTGACTATTACGTTTTAGTCGTGCAAACGGCTGATGGAGCAGCAGCGCCGATTAACTCGCAACACCCGACAGCTATTTCGCAACTCGCGTGGCTACCCGACTCGAAGGGTTTGATGATGCTCGGCATAGCGGAAAATAAAAAATCCGTTTTGGAACGGATTTACCAAATCTCATATCCAAGTGGCGAGACACGGCGTATAACCAATGACTTTATGGCTTACGATAATTTTAGTTTGACGGCTGACGGACATTCGCTATTGGCGGTCAGAGAAGAATCAATCAACCATATTTGGACAGCACCGGGCGACGGCAACGCAAGCCGCGCCAAACAATTAACTGTCGGTCTCGACAAATACGATGGCGTAGCCGGTTTAGCTTGGATGCCCGACGGCAGAATTCTCTATGAATCGAAACCTGGCGGCAGAATCGAAACTTTGACAATAAACGCCGACGGCAGCAACTCCAAACAAGTATTAGAAAACGGTGTCTATTCGACAGTTTCGCCCGACGGACGCTTTCTTGTCTATCAAAAACCGGGTGACAGCGGCGAATTCGGTTTGTTTCGTCTTGATTTGAGCGACAATACGGAGAAAAGATTGACCGTTGGACTCGAATTGTGGATGACTGTCTCGCCCGACGGCAAGCAAGTTATTTTCTCCCGCAGCGGCGAGCAGATGGGGTTGTATCGAGTTTCGATTGACGGCGGCGAGACAACGAAAATTTTCGATGGAGCGGCAATGGCTGCCGATGTCTCGCCCGACGGCAAACAAATCGCTTTTCACTTGAGCAAAGGGAAGCAAAGCGGGATTGTTATAATGCCGTTTGACGGCGGCGAGATGACGCGCATTTTTGAAGCTGACTTTCTCAGGGTCGCCGATTTTCCTCTGCCTGCGCTGCAATGGACACCGGACGGACGCGCCTTGAATTATGTAATAACGCGCGACAATGTCTCCAACATCTGGCGGCAACCCATTGACGGCGGCGCGCCCGTTCAAGTCACAAATTTTACGACCAACCTCATTTTCAACTTCGCCTTTTCGCCTGACGGCTCGCAGATTGCGCTTTCGCGCGGCACCTTCAATAGCGATGTCGTGTTGATTGAAAATCAAAAATAAATGTTAAAATGAGTCACCAAGGTGATTTTATGACCAGAACAATTAGCATCAGCGAAATACAAAATTCGGCGCAAGCCATTATTGATTTAACGCGCAACGGCGACGAAATTGTTATCGAAGAAAACGGCAATCCGGTGGCGAAAGTTACGCCGATTGAAAAACACGAACCGAAACAACGGGTTTTAGGTTTGGGAATGGGAAAAGAGTATTTTATGAGCGATGATTTTAACGACGAATTGCCCGATGAATTTTGGGGTTGGGACGAAGAATAAACTTGCTTTTAGACAGTCAAGCGTTTATTTGGACCCACAACGAACCGCATAAACTTTCAAACAGAGTGGCGATGGAAATTTTGAATCCGGCGAATACTTTATTTTTGAGTATGGCAAGCGTTTGGGAAATCCAAATAAAAATTCAAATCGGAAAGTTTAAGTTCAAAGACCCGTTGGCAGATGTCATCGCCGAACAACAGAAAGTTAACAGCTTGCAGATTTTGCCGATAAATCTCGCGCACGTTTTGGAATTGGGAAAATTACCGTTTCACCACAAAGACCCGTTTGACCGACTTCTGATTGCTCAAGCAACCGCCGAAAAGATGATTCTGGTTAGTTCAGATTCAAAGTTTGCGGCGTATCCAGTGAATGTGCTGTGGTAAGGATTTTGTTCAATCAATTAAACGCAGAATAGTTTACCGACTCGCATTCTCACGCGAGGTTTTTAACAGCGATACTATGTTGATTGAAAATCAAAGTAAAAAGGCAACAGTAAGAAATCAAATTCAAACTTTTGCCTTTTGCCTTTTTACTTTTTACTTTTTTAACCTTCTTGCGCCTGCGCCTTTTCTTCCTGTAAAACTGCTTTGCGCGAGAGTTTGATTTTATTGCCTTCCTTGCCGATGCACTTGACCATAATTTGCTGACCTTCTTTCAGTTCGTCGCGCACGTCGCGGACTCTTCGGTCGGAAATTTCCGAAATGTGCAGAAGACCGTCGAGACCGGGAATAATCTCGACAAATGCGCCGAAGTCAACGATGCGCGAAACGGTTCCGAGATATGTTTCGCCGATTTCCGCTTCGGCGGTTATCGCGCGGATGCGGGCGATTGCCGCTTGTGCCGCTTCGCCGTCGGCTGATGCGATATTGATTGTGCCGTCGTCGTTGATGTCAATTTTCGCTCCTGTCTCTTCCGTAATCGAGCGAATCATTTTGCCGCCCGGTCCGATGACATCACGAATTTTGTCAGGATTGATTGAAATAGTGATAATGCGCGGCGCATACGGCGAGATTTCTTCGCGCGGTTTTTCAATCGCCTGCATCATTGCGCCCAAAATATGAAGGCGACCTTTTTTGGCTTGCTCCAACGCTTCGGACAAAATCATCGCGTTAATGCCGCCGACTTTGATGTCCATCTGCAAAGCGGTGATGCCGTCTTCCGTTCCCGTAACTTTGAAATCCATATCGCCGTAATGGTCTTCTGCGCCCGCGATGTCCGACAAAATCGCATAACGATTGCCTTCCATTACCAAGCCCATTGCCACGCCCGCGACCGGCTTCTTTATCGGAACGCCCGCGTCCATTAAACTTAAACAACCGCCACAGACGCTCGCCATCGAGGATGACCCGTTCGATTCGGTGATTTCCGAAACGATGCGAAGCGTGTATGGAAATTCCGATTCGTCGGGCAGAATTGATTCGAGTGCGCGACGCGCCAGATTTCCGTGTCCGATTTCGCGGCGGCTGGTCGAGCCGATACGTCCGGTTTCGCCGACTGAATACGGCGGAAAATTATAATGAAGCAAAAACCGCTTGCGCGTTTCGCCTTTTTCCAAATCGTCAACAAATTGCTCGTCCATTTTCGTTCCCAAAGTCGTGGTAACAATCGCCTGCGTTTCGCCGCGCGTGAAAAGGGACGAACCGTGAACGCGCGGCAGCCAGCCGACTTCGCACGAAATCGGACGAATTTCCGAAAACCGACGACCGTCCGGACGGCGGCGATTGCCGAGCATATCTTCCCGAAAAATTTTTTCTTTCAGATGCGAAAAAACGCCGCCCGCCGCCAGACGTTTCTCTTCGTCTTCCGCGTAGCTTTCGACGACTTCTTTTTTCAGCGCATCAACCGCCGTATAGCTGGTTAATTTATCTTTGCCCGTCGTGTCGAGGGCTTCGCGCATACGGTCGCTGTATTTTTTCTCAATTTCTTTAATGATTTTTTCGTCGAGTTGAGCGACTTCAAATACGCGCTTTTTAATTTCCAATGCTTTGAACAATTCTTTTTGCCATAGACACAGCCGTTTGATTTCTTTGTGCGCCAACATCATCGCTTCGAGCATAATATTTTCCGCGACTTCTTGAGCTTCGGCTTCGACCATTACAATTGCTTCTTCCGTTCCCGCGACGATTAAATTTAGCTGCGATTCGCGCCGTTCATCATAAGTCGGATTTATCAGATATTTGCCATCTGTCAAACCGACGCGAATTGCCGCAATCGGATTTACAAACGGAATATCCGAAAGGTAGAGAGCCAACGAAGCTCCCGTCATCGCAATTACGTCCGGGTCATTTTCCAAATCGGCGGAAATCACCGAACCGACAATCTGCGTTTCAAAACGATAACCTTCGGGAAAAAGCGGACGTACCGGACGGTCAATCATTCGGCAGGTGAGAACTTCCTTTTCGTTCGGACGCCCTTCGCGCCTGAAATAATTTCCCGGAATACGTCCGGCGGAATAAGTGGATTCACGATATTCGACGGTGAGCGGAAAAAAATCCAATCCTTCTTTGGCGGTGCGCGCGCTCACGGCGGTAACTAAAATCATCGTGTCGCCGTAGCGCACGACGACAGCGCCGTCGGCTTGTTTGGCGACTTTACCGGTTTCTACCATTAGCTCTTTATCGCCTAATTTTATTTTTTCATTTAAATATTTTCTTTGTGCCATATTTTTCTTTTCCTTATACAATAAAAGACGACCAAGCTATTCCGTGAAAGCCTCGTCGCCTTTATATTTCTACTAGCGATTGATTCTCATTTGCCGACGGATTTTGATGCGCTGTCACGTTCAGCTACCGTCGACTAATTCTTCGAGAGAACCGTTATGTTTAATGACTCGAAGCAGTCAAACTTAGTGGATAATTGATATGGATAATGGATAATTGATAGTGGAAAGTAGATAGTGTAATTAAACCAAATTTAACAATCCTTTCTTCATTATCAATTATCCACTATCAATTATCCATTATTTTTACCTTCTCAATCCTAATTTTTGAATAATACCGTGGTATTCGCCAATATCCTGACGCTTGAGATAATCAAGCAATTTTCTCCGCCGCGAAACCATTTTCAGTAAGCCTCTGCGCGAGTGATTGTCTTTTTTGTGAACTTTGAAATGTTCGGTTAATTCATTGATTCGTTGAGTTAAAAGCGCGATTTGCACTTGTGACGAACCCGTATCGTTATTGTGTGTTTTATATTCGCCGACGATAGTTTCTTTTGTTTCTTTTGCTGTTGCCATAATTTAAAAATGGTTTCTCCTTTTGCTCGCAGAAAATTCGCTTCTTTCAAGGCGATAACCACGAAAATTGTTTTTATATTTACAAGGCTTTACCTTGATTTATTTATGCTGCTACCAATGAGCGCGACCTTGCAGGCTTTGAAGTAATAATCTTACCGACAAAATCTTTTAATATTCCGTCGCTGACCTTTACCGTCAAAGTCAACTGTTTTTGTCCGTCTATACTTGGCGGATCAATAAACACAACCGTTTCAATTTTAACTTTGCTCGTTCCCGAATCAGTTTCAATAAAAGCGTTTGAGTTGTTGTGAATATCACCACAGATTAACTTTCCCGTCAAACACCAAATTTTAGCGACGGGTAAGAAATCTACTTTTTCTATCTCAAACTTAAACATTACTTTTTAAGTTATCATTAAAAGACGATTTAAGCGACTTTGAATCGCTTCTGTATCTTCCTTATTTAATTCGTATCTTTTTGCAAAGCGCAACAATTTTTTCGCTGCTTCAATCTCCATTTTAATTATATTCGCGCCTGTCGCTCTACCTGTCCGATATTGTGCCGTGTGTATCAATTCTTCAAAAATTGCCGCTCTTGTCGGATTCGGTTTTAATACGATTGTTTTTGCATTCAATGTGGCGGCTTCCGCCTCGTGATATTTCAAAAGGCGTTGGGCTTCGTCGCTTTGGTCAATTACGCCGCCGCCATCGTTCAAACGCGGCTTTAATTCGGGCAAAGCGGGCAGCGTCCATTATTTTTTGGCAAGAAAATCTTCCATAAACTTTGTCGAGAAATCGCCCTTTTGAAATTTCTCGTCGTTCATAATTCTCAGATGAAGCGGTATCGTCGTCTTTATACCTTCGATGACCATCATCTCCAAAGCACGTTTCATTCTTGCAATTGCGAAATCGCGTGTTCTTGCATGAACAATCAGTTTCGCAATCATTGAATCATAAAAGGGCGGCACGACATAGCCCGGATAAACCGCCGTATCAACCCGCACGCCCGGTCCGCCCGGAATATTGAAAGCGGTAATTTTCCCCGGACTGGGCGTAAATTTTATCGGGTCTTCGGCGTTAATTCGGCACTCGATTGAATGTCCGACAATCTGCACGTCGTCTTGTGTATAACCTAAATCTTCTCCTTCGGCAATGCGGATTTGATTTCGCACGATGTCGGCGAGCGTCACCATCTCCGTCACCGGATGCTCGACCTGAATGCGCGTATTCATTTCCATAAAATAAAAACTGCCGTCTTCATCAAGCAAAAACTCGAATGTTCCCGCGTTCGAATAACCGATTTCTTTGCAGGCTTTAACGGCAACCGCGCCCATTTGCTCGCGTTGTTCTTTGGTAATAACCGGCGATGGCGATTCTTCCAATAATTTCTGATGTCGACGCTGAATCGTGCATTCGCGCTCGCCTAAATGAATGACGTTTCCGTTTTCATCAGCTAAAATTTGAATCTCGATATGACGCGGACGCTCAATATATTTCTCGATATAAACGCTTCCGTTTTTAAACGCCGCGACGGCTTCGGATTGCGCGGTTTCAAGGTTCACGGCTAAATCTTCTTCCCGGCGGACAATCCGCATTCCGCGTCCGCCGCCGCCCGCTGCCGCTTTAATAATAATCGGAAACCCAATTTCCTTGGCTAATTTTTTTGCTTCTTCCGGGCTTTCTACCGGTTCCGGACTGCCGGGCAAAATCGGAACGCCTGCTGCTTTCATTGTCCGCCGGGCTTCGACTTTATCGCCCATCATTCCGATAACGTGCGCTTTCGGTCCGATAAATTTGATATTACAATCCTCGCAAACCTTTGCAAATCTTTCCGATTCGGCAAGAAAACCATAACCCGGATGAATCGCGTCGACATTCGTGATTTCCGCCGCGCTGATAATTGAAGGAATGTTCAAATAACTTTGTGCAGACGGCGGCGCACCGATGCAAATCGCTTCGTCAGCATAGCGGACGTGAAGCGCATCTTTGTCGGCTTCCGAGTGAACGGCAACCGTGCGAATGCCCATCTCTTTACAAGTCCAGATTATTCGGCAAGCGATTTCGCCGCGATTGGCGATTAAAATTTTGCGAAATTCTCGCATCTTTTATTTACAATTTTTTAGCCACGAATAACACGAATAACACGAATTAATTTTTTCTTTTTCCTATTCGTGCTATTCGTGTTATTCGTGGCTAATTTCTTACTTCTTGATGTCGAAGAGAGGCTGACCGAACTCAACCGGCTGACCGCTTTCGACATAAATTTTAACGACTTCGCCGGCAACTTCCGCTTCGATTTCGTTCATTAATTTCATCGCTTCCACAATGCAAACAATCGTATCCGGCGACACATTACTGCCTTCCTTCACATACGGCTCTTTATCCGGTGCGGGCGAACGATAAAAAGTTCCGACAATCGGCGAAGTAATAACGTGTGTGTTTTCGTCAGTTGTCGTTTCGGAAAGAGCGGTTTCGGCAACAATTATTTCAGTTTTTGATTGAGCAGCATGAGCAGCGGTCAAAGCAGCCGCAGGAGCATATTGTTGCGGCATTGACTGAAGTATTTGCGGCGTGGGATTTTTACTTAAACGAACGCGGATATTTGCATTTTCAAACTCAAAATCGGTAAATCCGTTTTCGTTGACGAGATTGGCGAGTTCGCGCAATTCATCCATATTAAATGAAGGCTCAGACCCTTTCGGACGTGAACTTCCGCCTTGCTTCTTAATCGTTTCTTTTTTCGCCGATGTAGCTTGTTGACTCATCCTTACTCCCTATTATCAGTAGGCAGTAGCAGGAGGCAGTTATGCAGGAAATCCTAACTGCTTACTGCTACTGCCTCCTGCCTATTGTTTCGCTGCTAACTCGCGCGGATTGTCAACCAATTCGATAACCGCCATTTCTGCGTTATCGCCTTTACGACGACCGAGTTTGATAATTCGGGTGTAACCGCCGTTACGGTTTTTATAACGCGCTCCGAGTTCGTCAAAAAGAAGTTGAACGGCTTTTACGCCCGCCGTTCTTTCAACTTTTTCCTTCGGTGTTCCTTTCGCTCCGCGAAAACGGCTTTGTTCTAATTTAAAAGTGCTGTTTCCCGCATGAAAAAATCTTGCCGCTTGCCGCCGCAGATGAACTTCCTGCCCTTTCGCTTCATCGCCGCTCAGATTTTGCGCTCGACGCGCCAAAGTAATTACTTTTTCAACAAACGGACGAAGTTCTTTCGCCTTCGGAACGGTCGTTACAATATAACCTTTCTCCGAAATGATTAAAGAAGTCGCCATATTCCGCAACATCGAAATACGATGCTCGGTTGTTCTGCCTAATTTACGATGTGCTTTTAAGTGTCGCATAATATAAGTTCAAAGTTCAAAGTTTAATGTTCAAAGTTCAAATTATTAATCAGACTTTGAACTTTGAACCTTGAACTTTGAACTGATTTTTAATCTAAATCACGTCCGCCCGAACCGGGAATCGGATTGCCTTGTTCGTCAAAATCCATTCCGAAATCCAAGCCCATTCCGTGAAGCATATCCTTAATTTCCGTCAACGATTTCTTGCCGAAGTTTTTCGTGTGGAGCATATCGCGTTCGCTTCGGTGAATCAAATCACGAATCGTGCGAATGTCGGCGTTTTTCAAACAATTGTAAGAGCGCACCGAAAGTTCCAGTTCGTCAACTGAACGGTCAAGCAAATCGTTCCTAAGAAGCGGCGGACGAGCGATGTCTTCAAATTTGAAATCGTCTTCTTCCTCCTCAAAATTGATGAAAATTGACATATGGTCTTTAACGAGCTTTGCCGCTAAACCAATCGAATCATCCGGACGAACCGACCCGTCAGTCCAGACCTCGATTATCAATTTGTCTAATTCCGTATTCGAGCCTTGCCTGGTTTTGTCCACGCTGTAATTTACTTTTTTAATCGGCGTGTGAACCGAATCAATCGGAATATAACCGACCGAAAGGTCTTCATCGTTATTGAATTCGGCGGAAACATATCCGCGCCCGCTTTTTAGGCGCATTTCAATTTGCAAATCGCCGTTGGAACTGATAGTTGCGACATGCACATTTTGGTCGAGAACTTCGACATCACCGTCGGCTGCAATATCCGCGCTGGTAACTTCGCCTGCGCCTTTTTTGCTGATGGTTAAAGTTTTTGGAGTGTTGCCGTGCAGTTTGAAAGGCACTTGTTTAAGATTCAAAATAACGTCCGTCGCGTCTTCGACAACACCTTTGATTGACGAAAATTCGTGTTCTACGCCTTCAATTTTAACAGCGGTAATTGCTGCGCCTTCGATAGAAGACAGCAGCGCACGGCGCAGCGAGTTGCCAATCGTCGTGCCGAATCCGCGCTCAAACGGTTGGGCGTAAAATTTTCCGTATCGCTCGGTCAAAGTTTCCTGTTCGACATTCAAGCGATTAGGTATTTGGAAATCTGTCCAATTATTGGTTTGTGTCATATTCTTTTAAAAAGTTTAAGGTTCAAAGTTCAAAGTCCAAAGTTCAGTTAGCTATTATTCTAACTTTGAACCTTAAACTTTAAACTTTGAACTTCAAGAATTATTTACTATAAAGTTCGACGATTAATTGTTCGTTGATAGTTGGGTCAATATCCGCGCGCGTCGGCAAAGCCGAAACCGAAATGCTCAAGTCTTCCAAGCCGCCCGCGCTAATCCAGTTGGGGCGACCGCGACCGACAGCAGTTTGCCACGCGCCTTCGACATGCGGATTTTTAACGGTCGTGTCTTTGACGATAACGACATCGCCGACCTTCACTTGGAAAGACGGAATATCAACTTTACGCCCGTTGACTTGAATATGTCCGTGATTAACGAGTTGCCGCGCCTGTCGGCGGGAAGTTGAAAAACCCGCCCGGTAAACTACATTATCGAGCCGACGTTCCAACATAAACAATAAATTTTCGCCCGTAATGCCTTTTTGTCTGGAGGCTTTTTCAAAATAATTGCGGAATTGTTTCTCAAGCACGAAGTAAATACGCTTGACCTTTTGTTTTTCCCGAAGCTGTTGACCGTAACCCGCAAGGACTTTGCGTCTGGCAGTTGCGCCGTGCATTCCCGGCGGCTGCGTCCCGCGTTTTTCAATCGCGCATGACGGCTTAAAACAGCGGTCGCCTTTTAAAAATAACTTCCCACCTTCGCGGCGGCACAGACGGCACACCGCATCTCTATATCTAGCCATAATATTTTTTGCTACCGGCAAAAATGATTTTGGATTTTGGATTATTTACAACCCAATATCCGTAAATACTAAAACGGTCTTTCATTTTTGCCAGTAAAGTTTACAGGTAACTTTTACCCTTCATCCTTTTGATAGTTTGATTAAATTAAAAACAAATTTTGGATTGGAAATCTAAAATCCAAAATCTAAAATCCAAAATCGTTACACTCTGCGGCGTTTCGGCGGACGACATCCGTTGTGCGGAATCGGCGTTGTGTCTCGAATCGAAGTTACGCGAATTCCTGCGTTATTAATCGCTCTAATTGCCGATTCGCGTCCGCCGCCTGGACCTTTAACCCGCACTTGAACTTCGCGCATTCCGACTTCTAACGCTTTACGAGCAGCTTCAGAAGCAGCTTGCTGGGCGGCGAACGGAGTTCCTTTCCGCGAGCCGCGAAAGCCGCGTGCTCCCGAAGAGGATTGCGAGATTAAATTGCCTTCCGTGTCAGTGATGGAAATCATCGTGTTATTAAACGACGCGGCGATATACACAATTCCCATCGGAATAACTTTCTTCTCTTTTTTCCGAAAAGTCTTTTTCTTCGTTGTTGTTGCTTTTGCCATAATTCAGTGGTCAGTGGTCAGTGGTCAGTGGTCAGTTACGCCATTTTTCCGCTAACTGCCTTCTGCCTACTGCCAACTATTTCTTGCCCGGTGCTTTCTTCTTCGCAACGGCGGCTTTGCGCGGACCTTTACGAGTCCGGGCGTTTGTGCTGGTTCTTTGTCCGCGCACGGGCAATCCGCGACGATGACGAAGACCTCGATAACATCCAATATCCATCAAACGTTTGACATCCATTTGCACCCGCTTCCGTAAATCGCCTTCAATTTCGCCTTGCGCGTCGAGAATCGCACGAATTTGAGTCAGTTCATCTTCGCTTAAATCCTTGATTTTCGAGTCAACGCTAACTTCCGCTTCGTTCAAAATCGCGGTCGCGCGAGATTTTCCGACACCGTAAATGTAAGTTAAACCGATTTGCGCTCTTTTATTCGGCGGTAAATCTACACCTGCTACACGAGCCATATTTTCTCCAATTTTGGATTTTGGATTTTAGATTTTAGATTGAAGAAATAAGCACAGTTTTTATGCTAATCCAAAATCCAAAATCTAAAATCCAAAATCGAATTACCCTTGTCTTTGTTTATGTTTCGGATTGTCGCAAATCACGCGCACAATTCCCTTCCGATGAATCACTTTGCACTTATCGCAAATTTTTTTTACTGATGGACGAACTTTCATAATTTTTCCCTCTTATTTGTAGCGATACGTTATTCGCCCGCGAGCTAAATCATACGGCGAAAGCTCGACTAATACTCTATCTCCCGGCAAAATTCGGATAAAGTTTTTCCGCATCTTGCCGGAAATATGCGCTAAAACCTGATGCTGATTGTTTTCGAGCTCAACCTTAAACATCGCGTTAGGCAAAGTTTCAAGCACGGTCGCCGTTACCTCTATCGCTTCTTCTTTTGACATATTTACAGAGTCAATCTTGTTCGATTCGATAAACTGCTTATGTTACCGTTTTCTGTTCAACTTTTCAAGTTAAGCCGAAGCGGTTTCATTTTTTGTCGTATTTCGCTTTGCTTTTTGCTCTTTAGTCAAAGTCAAAATTTCCGGTCCGTCCACTGTCACCGCAACGGTGTGTTCGCAATGCGCGCTTGGTTTACCATCCTTTGTAACAACCGTCCATTTATCGTCTAAAGTAATCGTTTCATAAGTTCCGAGATTAAGCATCGGCTCAATTGCAAAACAATAGCCCGGTCGAATTTTCTCTTTTGTTCCCGGTCTGCCGTAATTAGCAATTTGCGGCGATTCGTGCATACTTCGCCCGATACCGTGTCCCGTATAATCGCGCACAATGCCGTAACCGAATTTTTCGGCGTGCTGCTGAATCGCCCAGCTTATATCGCCAACTCGGTTATTCGGTTGACATTGCTCGATGCCAATCATCAAACATTCTTCGGTTACTTTAATTAACTGTCTGATTTCATCGCTGACTTCGCCGACGGCAACAGTCATCGCCGTATCGCCAACGAAACCGTTGTAGCTCGCCGCCATATCAACTGAAAGAATATCGCCTTCCTGAAGAGGTTTATCGTTTGAAAAACCGTGAACGACCTGTTCATTTGATGAAGCGCAAATTACGAAAGGAAACGGACTGAGCCCGGAAGGTTGATAACCTAAAAACGCCGGTTTCGCTCCCGCGTCATTCATCATTTTATGTGCGACGGCGTTGAGTTCGAGCGTTGTAATTCCCGGTTCAATCATCGCTCGCACTACTTCGCGCACTTCCGCGATAATCTCTCCGACTTCGCGCATTCGTTCTAAATCTTTTCTCGATTTGGCGATAATCATTCTCTTTCCCAAAAAAATCTGGCTGAATTTGCTGATAAAGCCGCCGATTCTTGAAACGCTCAAAACTCTCCTTAAATCAATTTAACGATTGCTCGATAAATTGCCTCCAAATCGCCCTCACCGTTGACTTTTTCTAACCGTTTCGTTTTCTCGTAATAATCGAGCAGAGGTTTAGTCAACTCATCGTAAATTGCTAAGCGAGTCGAAACGCTCTCTTCATTATCGTCGGCGCGATGCTTCAATTGCATTTCGGGATGAAAATCACAAACATTATCTTTTTTCGGCGGCTTTGAATAAATGTTGTAAATCTCACCACAAATCGAACAGCTTCGGCGACCAGTTAAGCGTTTTGTCAATTCCTCTTTCGGCAAGTCAACCTCGATTGTCTGAATCGTTCTATTTTGCTCGCTCGCCAATGCTTCGAGCTGTTCGGCTTGGACGGCGGTTCGTGGATAACCGTCTAAAATATATGTTCCCGTCTCGCGCTTCGTTCGGTCTTTAACAATTTGAAAAGTCAGTTCGTCGGAAATCAATTCGCCCGCTGCCATCGTCGCCTGAACTTCGCGGGCGAGCGGCGTGTCGGCTTTTTTCATCTCGCGGAACATATCGCCGGTCGAGATCTGCGGAATCCCGCGCCGTTCTTCGAGCAGCCGCGCCTGCGTACCTTTGCCCGCGCCGGGTGCGCCGATTAAAACAATAATCTTTGCCATAAAAATAAATTACGAATTACGAATTAACAATTACGGTTAAATTCGTAATTCGTAATTCGTAATTCGTAATTTTTAATTCTAAGCGCGTCTTCCGCGCAGACGCGAACCTGCGCCCAAAAACCCTTCGTAATTCCGCATCACCAGTTGCGCTTCGATTTGAGCAATCGTGTCCATTGCCACGCCGACCAGAATTAAAAGCGATGTGCCGCCGAAAAAGAATTGATACCCTAAACCGGTTGGAATCCAACTCAAGCCGGGAGTCGCCGTTAAAAAATTGTCGAGCGAAGTTCCGATAAACGGAAGTCGTGCAACTCTAAAACCACTCAACAGAATTTGCGGAACAAAAGCGATAAAAGCTAAATAAATCGCACCGACCGTTGTCAGTCTGGTTAAAATCGTGTTCAAATACTCTGCCGTCTGTGCGCCCGGACGAACGCCCGGCACGAATCCGCCGTGTTTTCGCAAATTGTCCGCAACTTCATCTGTATTAAAAATAATTGTGATGTAAAAGAACGTAAACAAAACAATCAGCGAAATAAAAACCAATTCGTAATACGGATCGCCGCCGTGAAATTGTTGGAAAAAAGCATAAATTTTAGCCCACGCCGAATCGGGATTTGCAGGGTCCGGCGGCAAAGCTGAAAAAACAGTTTGCGGCATCGCCAAGACGGAAGACGCGAAGATGACGGGAATTACGCCGCCCATATTGATTTTCAAAGGCAGACTTGTTTCTTGTCCGCGAAACGTCTGACTGCCGACGCGCCGACTAGCATAACTGATGGCAATATTTCTTCGCGCCGATTCGACATAGACAATCAACGCAATTAGCGCAACCAATACTACAATCAAAAAGATAACGCCAAATGTCTGCAATGGATCGCCTGCACGAACTCGATCGGAAATTTGCGCAATCCCGCGGGGCAAACCAATGACGATACCCGCAAAAATAAGCAGTGAAATTCCGTTGCCGATGCCGCGTTCCGTGATTTGTTCGCCGAGCCACATAACGAATATCGTACCGGTCGTCAGCGTTACGACAATCATCATCGAAGCCCACCAAGTATCCGGCATAATTCCGTTTCGTTGCAGCCAAGTTGCTACGAAAAATGTCTGCACGGCGCACAAAGCAACCGTTAAATAGCGTGTCCACTGGTTGATTTTCTGCCGTCCGACTTCGCCTTCTTCCTGAATTTTCTTAAATTGCGGCGAGAGAACCGGCATCAATTGTAAAATAATCGAAGCCGTAATATACGGCGTAACGCCGAGCGCAAACACCGAAATCGTGCGAAAGTTTCCGCCCGAAAATAAATCGAGAACGCCCAAAAGCGTGCCGGCAACTTCGCCCCAAACCTGTTCGAGCCGTGCTTTATTAATACCGGGCGCAGTTACGTGCGCTCCTAGACGATAAACTGCCAACATTCCGAGCGTGAAGAAAATTCTTCTTCGCAGTTCAGGAACTTTGAACATATTTTGGACGGCGGCAAAAAACTTTTCCATAACTTTCCTTATTAACTAAAAACCTTTTTACGGCTGAACTTCTGCTTGTTGACCTTTAATTATTTCCGTAATGCTTCCACCGGCTCGTTCGATTTTATCTTTAGCGGTTTTTGTAAAACGATGCGCGGAAATTTTCAACGCTTTTGACATTTCACCCGTTCCTAATATCACCAAATCGTGTTTCGCTTTTTTAATCAAACCGCGTTCGTGAAGAACTTCCGGCGTAATCTCATCGCCCGCATTAAAATTCTCTTCCAATTTAGCGAGGCTGATTTCAAGCCATTTCTTCTTGAAAATATTGGTAAAACCGCGTTTCGGCAAGCGGCGTTGAAGCGGCATCTGTCCGCCTTCAAAACCTATTTTGCTGCTGTAACCGGAACGAGATTTTTGTCCTTTGTGTCCGCGTCCGGCTGTCTTGCCAAGCCCGGAACCGGGTCCGCGTCCAACTCTTTTTTTCTTTTGCGTCGAGCCTTTTGTCGGACGCAGGTTATTTAACGCTAAAGCCATTTTTCTTTCCTCTGTAAATAGTAAATCGTGAAATGTAATTCATTAATAACTGATTCGTGTCAAAAACAAAAGTTTAAATGACAAACGAAAAAAAATCTATTAACGGTTACTGATTCACGATTATTAATTCTTATTCGACAATTTTTAAAAGGTGCGGAATTTTCTCGACGATGCCGCGCATTGACGGATTATCCGGGCGCGAGACGGTTTGATTGAGTTTGGTGATGCCCAAACTTTTCACAATCGCCTTCTGCTTTTTGGAATAACCGATTACGCTTTTGTAATACTGAATCTTGATTGTTCCGCCGTCGTATTGTTTTGTATCTTTCTTTGCCATTGCTTTAATCAATTACGAATTTCAAATTACGAATTACGAATGTTAATTCGACTTGAATTCGTAATTTGAAATTCGTAATTCGTAATTTATAAAAGTTCGTCAACTTGTTTTCCGCGCAGACGCGCTACTTCCATCGGGTCTTTCATTCGCGTCAAGCCGTTAAAGGTTGCGCGAATCACGTTGTGCGCGTTGGTTGAACCTAAAATTTTCGTCCGCACATTATGAATACCGAGAACCTGCAAAATTGCGCGGACTGCGCCGCCGGCAATAACTCCCGTTCCTTCTTTCGCCGGCTTAAGCAAAACTTTGCCCGCACCGTATTCACCAAGCATTTGGTGCGGTAGCGTTCCGTCAATCAGCGGAACACGAATCAGATTATTCTTTGCCGACTCAATTGCTTTCTTAATTGCGTTCGGCACTTCCTTCGCTTTACCCGTGCCAAAACCGACGTGACCGGCTTCATCGCCGACTACAACTAAGGCGGCAAACGACATATTTTTGCCGCCTTTCACCACTTTTGTCACGCGGTTAATCGAAATCAGCTGGTCTTTCAAAATCAAATTGTCTGCAGAAATCCGTTCTCTATTCGTTTTCATTATTTTCTTTATTTGCTTTATTTACTTTGTCAGTCTGTGAATCCGGCTCGTCGTTAGTTGTCTGAGCGCGTTTTCCACTCGATTTTTTCGCAGGCTTTTCCGTTGAGCTGCCGACCAGATTGCTGATTGCGCCAGCCACGGTTCCCACGAAACTCCCGACCGCTGACGCAATTGTATCGGAGGTGCTTTCAGTAGCCGAAGGTTTGTTCGCGTCAGAAGCATTTTCGTTTTTATTCAATCCGGCTTCTCGCGTCGCATCAAGAAGTGCCTTGACTCGTCCGTGATAAACGTATCCGCCGCGGTCGAAGACGACCTGCGACACGCCCGCCGATTGCGCGCGTTCGGCGATTGCCCGACCGACACTTTGCGCCGCCGAGATTGTTCCGCCGCTTTTGCCTTTCAAATCTTTTTCGACGGTTGAAGCTGCCGCCAGAGTTTTGCCGTTCACGTCGTCAATCACTTGTGCATATATGTGATTCAAACTACGAAATACTGCAAGGCGCGGTCTTTCCTGTGTGCCGTTAACTTTTTTGCGGATGCGGCTGTGAACACCGCGCCGTATTTCTGCTCTATTATTGCTTGCCATAATTCGATTTTGGATTTTAGATTTTGGATTTTGGATTGGTAATGTTCTTTGGATTTTCGTTGGATATAATTTCTACATCATAGTTAATCCAAAATCTAAAATCCAAAATCCAAAATCGGGCTTATTTTCCCGTTTTGCCCGGTTTCAATTTATAAAACCTGTCGGCGTAGCGCACACCTTTGCCTTTGTAAGCGTCCGGCTTACGCAGATGATTTAATTCCGCCGCCACTTGTCCGAGCTTTTGTTTGTCAATGCCGTTCAAAGTCAATGTCAATTGATATTGGTTGATGCTTGTTTTTGCGGGAACTCTTTCGGCTTTGGCTTCGATGCCGTCCGGCAAAGCATACTCAATCGGATGCGAATAGCCGAGCGCGAAAACGATTTTCTTGCCTTGCACTTCCGCTTTATAACCAACGCCGACGACATCCATTTGTTTTGTAAAACCTTCGGTTACGCCGACGATGGCATTATTCGCCAAAGCTCTCGCAAGTCCGTGTAACGCTGATAAATCATCGTTTACACGTTCTGCGGTCAGCGTCCCGTCTTCCATTTTAAACTCAACGCCTTCCGGAATCGGAGTCTTCAAAGTTCCCTTCGGACCTTTTACTTCCAATTCGTTTTGATTGATAGTTACGTTCACGCCCGTCGGCAACGTAATCGGTTTTTTTCCTACACGAGACATAACTTTTAAAGGGTAAAGGCGAAAGGGTAAAGGCGAAAGGATTTTATTTTATCCTTTATCCTTTATCCTTTATCCTTTTAATATATTTGCGCTAAAATTTCACCGCCGACATTTTCCTGGCGGGCTTTCTTTCCACTCATCAAACCTCTGGAGGTTGAAACTATATTCACGCCGTAGCCGCCAAGAACTTTCGGGATTTCGGTCGAACCGACGAAAACTCTTCTGCCCGGACGAGAAATTCTTGACAAATGTGTAATAGAAGATGTGCCTTTGGCATCGTATCGAAGAAAGATGCGTATCACATATTTCACGCCTTCGCCTTTAGTTATATAGTTATTGATGTAACCTTCTTCCTTTAAAATTCGCGCGACTTCCATTTTCAACTTTGAACCAGGAACATCCACACGCGGATGATTCGCGGCAATTGCGTTGCGAATTCGCGTGAGCATATCTGCAATTGGATCTGTCATATTTTACTCCGTAAAATTATTTGGGATTTTGGATTGCGGATTGCGGATTGAGAAATCCCAAATCCCAAATCCCAAATCCGAAATCGAGTTACCAACTTGATTTTATCACGCCCGGAATTTGACCTTCCAAAGCTAATTCTCTAAACGCGATCCGGCAAAGACCGAATTTACGCAGATTTCCGCGCGGGCGGCTGCATTGCGAACAGCGATTGCGAACCCGAATTGGACTGGCATCCCGCGGCAGCTTTTGCAGTTTCATTACCGCTTCGTCAACTGCTTCGACTGATGAAGCTGGATTATTGATAATTTTTTTCAACTCCAGCCGACGCCCTGAATACTGCGTCACCAATTTTTTACGTTTATCGTTTTTTGCGACATTACTTGTCTTCGCCATATTTTTTAATTTAGGATTCAAGATTCAGAATTGTTTTGAATCTTGATTCTTGGATTTTTAATTATTGTCTAAACGGCATTCCTAATGCTTTCAAAAGCGCACGAGATTGTTCGTCCGTTTTCGCGGTGGTGATAATCGAGATGTTCATTCCGCGTGTTTTATCAACTTTATTAAAATCAATTTCGGGAAAAATTAACTGCTCACGAATGCCGAGCGTATAATTTCCGCGTCCGTCAAACGCTTTGCCGGAAATGCCTCGAAAATCGCGGACACGCGGCAGAGCCACCGAAATCAGACGGTCGAGAAATTCATACATTCGCTCGCCGCGCAAGGTTACCATCGTGCCGATATTCATTCCCTGACGCAGTTTGAAAGACGCGATTGATTTCTTCGCCTTCGTAATTACCGGCTTTTGTCCGGTAATCGAGCGCAGCTCTTCGACCGCCGTGTCGAGAACTTTAGCATTAGCTATTGCTTCGCCGACTCCCATATTAACGACTATTTTTTCAATTCGCGGAATTGCCATCGGATTTTTGATGCCAAATTCCTTAGCAATTGACGGTGCAATTTCTTTTGTGTATCTTTCTTTTAATCTTGCCATTATCTTTATCGTTTGGGTCTCGCCGTTTTAGACGTTTCCAAACCTCAAAACTTATTTATTATCAGAATTTGTTTCGTCATCAGACGCTTTCTTTTTTGTATTGACTCTGCGCGGCGGTTCAGGAATTAATTCTCCGCTTTTCGCCACTCGAACTTTTTTTCCGTCGCGCGTTTCGTATTTAATTTTGGTCGGTTTTTTAGTTTTTGGGTCAACCAACGAAACATTTGAAATATCTACCCACGCTTCCATCTCGATTATTCCGCCTTCGACGTTCATTTGCGGAACGGCTTTTCGATGCCGTTTGGCAATTGCCGCACCGGCGACTTTAACTTTGCCTTTTCGCACGTCAACCGCCATCACTTCGCCGCTATACGGATTGCGTTTGCCGTTGTTGTCAAAGCGGCTGTATTCTTTGCCCGCGATGAAAACCACCGTGTCTCCTTTTTTTATCTTGGAACGAACGGTTCCTTTATTGAATTCTTTCATTATTTTAATCTTTAGGAAAAAGATTTCAGCAATTTGTTTTCTTACTTTTGCCTTTCGCCTTTTACCTTTTTACTTTAGATAACCTCCGGCGCGAGTGAAACGATTTTCATAAAATTTTTATCGCGCAATTCACGTGCGACCGGACCGAAAACGCGCGTTCCAATCGGCGTATTATCGTCTTTGATAAGCACGGCGGCGTTTTCGTCAAAGCGGATATAAGTTCCGTCTTTGCGGCGCACTTCTTTGCGCGTTCTAACGATAACGGCGTTATAAACCTTACCCTTTTTTGCCGTGCCGTCAGGCGAGGCTTCTTTAACGGTAACTTTAATTTTATCGCCGAGTCTGGCAATTTTGCCGGTCGAACCGCCGATCGGCATAATCATCACCACTCTTTTAGCACCTGAATTGTCGGCGACCGTCAAAGAGGTCTGCATCTGAATCATATTGTCTCTCCGAGACAGAGGTAAGATGTCAGAGATTAGAGACTAGTAACTATTTAAACTAACTTCTAACCTCTAACCTCTGATCTCTATCTTTCTGCTTTCTGAATAATCTCAACTACGCGCCAACGCTTTTTCGCTGAAAGCGGTCTGGTTTCCACAATCCGCACTTTATCGCCGATGGCTGCCCCTTTTTCGTCGTGCGCCATAAATTTCTTGCGGCGTTTAACGTATTTGCGATAAATCGGATGTTTTACAAGTCGGTCAACGCGCACCGTAACGGTGTTCGTCATTTTATCCGATTGAACAATTCCGATTTTTTCCGCTCGCTTGCTGTGCTGCGTTTTCTCTGTTTCGGTCGCCGGAGCGTCAGGCGTAACTGCCGAAACTACTGCCGAAACTCCGTCTGCAACTGCTTCGGCAACACCACCAACTACTGAAGAAACAGCACTAAATACACTGTCGACAATCGAAGTTTCTTCCGCCGCTGCTTCATCTGCGCCGGTTGTTTCCGCTTCTGTGCTATCGTCAGCCTTTACTCTCCTAACTCTTTTCGGCTTTTCTTCAGTTACAGTTTCAGTATTATCATCAGCCTTTACTTCGACAGCAGTTGCTTCCGACATCTCTTCTTGACTAACTTCCGCTGAATTTCCTTCAACTTCTAACTCTTCTTTTTTCTTTCTTGGCATTTTTTTAAGGAACGCCAGCATCTTGCCGGCTATTGTTTGCCAGCAAGATGCTGGCGTTCCGTTTAATTACTTTTTACTTTTGACTTTTTACCTTTAACTTTCGGTTCTCTCTGTGAAATCAAAGTATTTACCCGCGCTAAAGTTTTCCGCTCGCGACGCAAATCGTTAATCGAATCTCCGACACCTAAAGATTTTTTGAACTTTAAGCGAAACAATGATTCTTTCAAACTGTCGCCTTGTTCTCGCAGTTCATCCGTATCCATTTCTCGAAGTTGTTCCATTACTTCTTTTTTCTTCATTTGCTTAAACAATGCCTCCTTCCAAATCGGCACGCGTAACAAACTTCGTTTTGATAGGCAATTTTTGAGCGGCAAGTTCCATTGCTTCACGCGCTAAATCTTCGGGAACGCCTTGAATTTCATACAAAACTCGACCCGGTTTGACAACCGCCACCCAATGGTCGGGCGCACCTTTACCGCTTCCCATACGAGTTTCAGCCGGTTTTTTGGTTATCGGTTTGTCGGGAAACATTCGAATCCAGATTTTACCGCCGCGCTTAATGTGGCGCGTCATAGCGATACGAGCCGCTTCGATTTGGCGGTCAGTAATCCAAGCCGCTTCTAAAGTCTTGAGTCCAAAATCACCGAAATTTAATTTGTCGCCGCGAGAAGCAGTGCCCCTCATTCGACCTTTCATTACTCTTCGGTGCTTGACCTTTTTCGGCATTAACATAGCGAGTCACTCCAAATTGTGGTTTTTGATTAATTGAAAATTTCCGCTTTCAATCAAAAACCCAAAATCTAAAATCCAAAATCTACCTGTCGTTTCTTTCACGACGGCGCGGCGGACGTCCGTCTCCGCGTCGAGCATTCCTGTCAACTTTGACTTCCTTCATCGGATCAGTCGTTGTTCCGCGAGCAATCGAAGCGTTCGGGTCGAGAATTTCGCCCCGATAAATCCAACATTTTACACCGATAATTCCGAATGTCGTCAAAGCTTCCGCAAATCCGTAATCAACGTCGGCTCGCAAAGTGTGAAGCGGCAGACGACCTTGCAGAGACCATTCGGTGCGGGCGATTTCCGCTCCGTTCAGCCGTCCGGCAATCATTACTTTAATGCCTTCCGCGCCGAACCGAAGCGATTCTTCAATCGTCTTTTTCATCGCGCGCCTGAAAGCAATCCGCTTCTCCAATTGCTGAGCGATTTTTTCCGCTTGAAGCTGCGCGTTGAGTTCCGGCTGGCGAATTTCCTGAATAGAAACTATCACTTCGCGTCCGGTTTTCTTCGATAAATCTTCCTTAAGTTTCTCAATCTCAGAACCTTTACGTCCGATGATAATGCCGGGACGCGCCGTATAAATAATAATTTTCAGGCGATTGGCGGCGCGTTCAACGTCAATATGCGAAACGCCCGCGCCCATAAAACGCTTTTTTAAATCGCGTTTTAAGTCTAAATCTTCCGCCAAAAATACGGCAAATTCGCGCTTGGCATACCAATGTGAGTGCCAATCTTTGTTATAACCGACCCGGAAGCCGTATGGATGAACTTTCTGTCCCATAATTTAATTTTAGATTCAAAATTTAAGATTCAGTATTTAGGATTCAAAATTAAGGAAATTATTAATCCTGAATCTTAAATACTGAATCCTAAATTATTTATTGTCTTTCCAGTTGTTCGTTTGCATCAAGTTGCGCTTCGTCGGCAGGCGCAGTTTCGTTTCTTTCCGCCTCAGTTTGCGATTGGACGTTTTTTACGTCAGACGCTTCCGCGGTTGCTTTTCTATCGGTGCCTTCCATTACCGCTACGGGGTCGTTGATTAAGATGGTCGGTTCGACAGTTAAATTCTCATCAACATTTTCAGCCTTCGCCTTGTCCTTAGACTTTTTATTTTCCTTTGTCGATGCGTTTTTAGTTTTCTTTTCTTCAACCACGCCGTCTGCTTTGGCAGTTCCCTTAACCGAAGTTTTCGATTTTCTTTCACCGCCGTCCGTTTTTCTACCCGCAGCTAATCTCGCTTTTTTCTTTGATTTATCATCGTCTTTGGCTTCCGGCAAATCACTCGATACCATAATCGTGATATGGCAGTAATGACGCTGTTCGCGGAAAGCGCGACCTTGCGGCGCGGGACGCATTCGGCGGCGATTTTTGTGCGCTCCCATATCAACAAAGCAAGTTTTGACAAACAAATCGTCCGGGTCAATGGCGATGTTTTGCTTCTCCGCCAGAAAAGTAGCGTTGGCAATCGCCGAGCGCAAAGTTTTGGCAATCGGGTCAGCCGCACGTTTATCCGTAAATTTCAAAATCGCCAATGCCTGCGACACGTTACGCCCGCGAATCAAATCAATCACGAGCCGCGCTTTGCGGGGCGAACCTTTTAAGTGTCTTATTTTTGCTAACGCTTCCATATTTCCATTTTGGATTTTGGATTTTAGATTTTGGATTTAAAGATTCGCGTTCGTTTCAACTAAATTTCTTTAGTGCGCCAATCCAAAATCCAAATTCTAAAATCCAAAATCGAATTATTTTCTCTTTGCCGATTTCTCCGCTTTCGTTCCGGGATGTCCCTTAAAAGTTCTGGTTGGCGAAAACTCGCCGAGTTTGTGTCCGACCATATTCTCCGTTATATAAACCGGAATATGACGCTTGCCATTATGAACTCCAAATGTCAAACCGACCATTTCGGGCGTAATCGTCGAACGACGCGACCAAGTTTTAATCGCTTGCGGTTTGTTTGCGCCTTCTCGTATCTTTTTCAGAAGTTTCTGAACGCTTAAATCTATAAACGGACCTTTTTTTAATGAACGTGGCATATTTCCATTTTGGATTTTGGATTTTGGATTTTGGATTTTAAGATTCGCATTTATATTAACTAAATTTGTTAATACCGCGCCAATCCAAAATCCAAAATCTAAAATCCAAAATCGGGCTTACTTTCTTCTTCTATCGCGCACAATCATATTGCTCGTGCGCTTATTACGGCGCGTTTTGTAACCGCGCGTCGGTTGTCCCCAAGGCGTTACCGGATGGCGACCACCGGAAGTTTTACCTTCGCCGCCGCCGTGCGGATGGTCAACCGGGTTCATTGCCACACCGCGAACTTTTGGGCGCAAACCCTTCCAGCGATTTCGTCCCGCTTTACCCAAGCTGACATTTTCGTGTTCCTGATTGCCGACTTGTCCGACAGTTGCCATACAAACGACCGGCACGCGCCTGACTTCACCCGAAGGCATTCTTAGCTGAGCGTAGTCACCTTCTTTTGCGACAAGTTGGGCAAACGCTCCGGCTGAACGCGCCATCTGTCCGCCTTTTCCCGGTCGCATCTCGATATTATGAATTTGTGTTCCGAGCGGGATGTTAACGATTGGCAACGCATTGCCCGGTAAAATATCCGCTTCTGCGCCGCTCATTATCGTCCCGCCGACCTTCAAACCGATAGGAGAAATAATGTATCTTTTTTCTCCGTCAACATAAGTAATCAGAGCGATATGCGCTGAACGATTCGGGTCGTATTCGATTTGCGAAACTTTCCCCGGAATACCGATTTTATTACGCTTAAAATCAATTATCCGATAATGGCGTTTGTGCCCGCCGCCGCGTCGTCGAATCGTAATCCGCCCGTCACTGTTGCGTCCGGAAATTCGAGTCTTCGGCTCCAGCAAAGATTTTTCCGGCTTTGCATTCGGAGTCAATTCATCGCGCGTCAGATATGTTTGATACCTTCGCGCCGGTGATGTCGGTTTTAATCTCTTAATTCCCATCTTCTTATTTTGGATTTTGGATTTTAGATTTTAGATTAAGCTATTGTTCCAATCTAAAATCCAAAATTTCTAAATTGCTTCCGCGTAATCAACGTGCGGCTCGCCTTTTTTCAAAGTGATATAAGCCTTTTTCCAGGATGCGCGGCGACCTTCGTAACGTCCGCGTTTCTTCATTTTACCTTCGTATTGAACCGTTCTAACTTTCGCTACCTTCACGCCGAAAATTTCTTCGACCGCTCGTCTAATTTGAATTTTTCCGGCTCTGCGGTTGACGCGAAAAGTCAGAATTTGCCCGATTGCTTCGTTTTCACTACTTGCTTCTTTTAAAAGCACCGATTTTTCCGTCACGACGGGCGACTTTAAAACATCCCAAACACTAAGTTCTGTCATAATTATTTAGCCGCCTCCTTTTTATTTTTCACTACTTTTTTAGGAGTAGTTTTTTTGCTCTTGGTTGCTCCGGTCGGCGTTTTTTTCGCTGCTTTTTTAGCTTTCGGCTTCGATGTTTTCGTTTTTACCGTTTTGGCTTTCGGTTTCACCGTCCGTTTTGCCTTCGGCTTTTCTTCAGTCTGCGCTTCTTCGCTCACTTCGCCTTTTTCGCGCTGCGGGTTGAGCAATCGGTTTATCTCTTCAATCGCCGACTTAGAAATAAGAAGTTTTTCGTGATAGATGATGTCATAAACATTCAAACCGTAACCGTTGGTAATTTTTGTTTTCTGAACATTGCGCGAAGCCAATATCAAATTTCGGTTATCGAGCGAATCAACAATCAAAGTTTTCGTCGCTTTCCTTTTGTCATTAAAGCCGAGTTCAGACATTACGCCGAGAAAACTTTTTGTTTTTGAATTCTCAAAACTGAAATCGTCTATAACAATCAAATTCCCTTCCCGAAGACGTTCCGACAAAGCCGAGCGAAGCGCACCGCGCCGCATTTTCTTCGGCATTTTATATGACCAATCGCGCGGCTGCGGACCGTGAACATTACCGCCGCCTTTCCACAAAGGCGAACGAATAGATGCGATTCTAGCGCGTCCCGTTCCTTTCTGCTTCCACAGCTTTTTGCCTGAACCCGAAACATTACCGCGAGTTTTCGTCGCCGAAGTTCCCTGTCGGCGATTTGCCAAATAATTTCTGATTGCCGCGTGAATTAAAGATTCGTTCAGTTCGACACCAAAAATGGCATCGGCAAGCTCGACATCACCGACTTCTTTATTTTGTAAATTGCGAACCTTTGCGGTAGGCATAATCTTACTCCGTTCCAGTTGGAGAAGGCAGGTAGCGGTTGGCAGTAAAAACTGACCACTGACCACTGACTCCTGACCACTAATGTTTATTTTCTCTTCTTAACTATTACCAAACTTCCGGTTGCACCCGGCACCGCACCGCGCACCATTATAATATTATTTTCGACATCAACTTTCGCCACGCTCAAACCTTGAACCGTAACGCGTTCATTTCCCATATGTCCTGATGAGCGTGTTCCCTTTATAACCCGCGAAGGATACGCCGACTGTCCAATCGAACCGGGAGCGCGAATATTCATCGAACCGTGTGACATCGGACCGCGGCTAAAATGATGTCGCTTAATCGTTCCGGCAAATCCGCGTCCTTTTGACGTTCCGATAACGTCAATTTTATCGCCGTCAGAGAAAACATCAGCTTTTATTTGGTCGCCGATATTCGCGTCAGGCGCGTCCGTCAGGCGAATTTCTTTTAATATTCGAGTCGGCGGCGTACCGCTTCCTGTTTTCTCAAAATGTCCGCGCATCGGCTTGGAAACATTTTTCAACTTAATCGGTTTGTCTTCAACCAATCCGAGTTGGACGGCGTTATAACCGTCTTTTCCATTCGCCGTTTTTGTTTGCACGACAACGCAAGGTCCGGCTTTGATTACAGTTACAGGTGTTACCGTTCCGTCCGCCGCGAAAATCTGCGTCATTCCCATTTTTCTACCGATGATTCCGCTTATCATATTCTTATTGGTCTTTAGCTCTTATTCCTTAGTTTTCGCCAATGCTCAATCACAAAAGACAATATGACGAAAGGCTGAAAATTAGTTTTTGCCAAAGGCTTTAATTTCAACATCAACGCCCGCAGGCAAATCCAATTTCATTAAAGCATCGACCGTCTCCGCCGTCGGGTCGAGAATATCCATCAGACGCTTGTGCGTTCTGATTTCAAATTGTTCGCGCGACTTTTTATCAACGTGCGGCGAACGCAAAACCGTCCATTTATTTTTGACAGTCGGAAGCGGAATCGGTCCCGCAATGCTCGCGCCCGTTCGTTTGGCAGTTTCGACAATTTCAACTGTGGATTGGTCTAAAACCCGATGATCATATGCTTTTAATTTAATGCGAATTTTTTCGTTCAACATAATATTATTGTCTTATTCGACGATTTCCGATACAGTGCCTGCACCGACGGTTCTGCCGCCTTCTCGAATAGCAAACCGCAATCCCTTCTCCATCGCGATCGGTGCGATTAGCTCGATCTCCATCTGAATGTTGTCCCCAGGCATCACCATCTCGACTCCCGTCGGCAAGTGCGCCACCCCCGTTACGTCCGTCGTTCTGAAGTAGAACTGCGGTCGGTAGCCTGTGAAAAACGGCGTGTGCCGTCCGCCTTCTTCCTTGGTTAACACATACGCTTCCGCCTTGAACTTCGTGTGCGGCGTGATCGAACCCGGTTTGGCGATCACCTGTCCGCGTTCAATCTCCTTGCGCTCGACGCCTCTCAAGAGCAACCCGACGTTGTCGCCTGCCATGCCTTTGTCAAGCAACTTCTTGAACATCTCCACTCCCGTCACCACCGTGTTGCGCGTGTCCTTGATGCCGATTATCTCGACCGTCTCGTTGACGTTCACCACCCCGCGCTCGATTCTGCCGGTCGCCACCGTGCCGCGTCCCTGAATGGTGAAGATGTCTTCGACCGGCATCAAGAACGGTTTCTCGACATCTCGCGCCGGTGTCGGAATGTAATCGTCAACCGCTTGCATCAACTCCTCAATTTTGGTTTCCCATTTCTCTTCGCCGTTTAAGCCGCCTGTCGCTGAACCTTGTATGACCGGTATCTCGTCGCCCGGAAACTCATACGATGACAACAGCTCGCGGATTTCCAACTCGACCAGTTCGAGCAACTCTTCGTCGTCGACCGCATCGACCTTGTTCATAAACACGACCATCGACGGCACGCCCACCTGCCGCGCCAGCAAGATGTGTTCTCGGGTTTGCGGCATCGGTCCGTCAGTGGCCGCCACCACCAGAATCGCCCCGTCCATCTGGGCGGCGCCCGTGATCATATTCTTGACGTAATCGGCGTGTCCCGGACAATCGACATGCGCATAATGACGATTGGCGGTTTCATATTCGACGTGCGCCGTGGCAATGGTAATGCCGCGGGCTTTCTCTTCCGGCGCATTGTCAATGGAATCAAAGGCACGCACCAGAATCTTCGGATTATGTTTGGCTAACACTTTGGTAATGGCTGCCGTCAAGGTCGTCTTGCCGTGGTCGACGTGTCCGATGGTCCCGATGTTGACGTGCGGTTTGCTTCTATCAAACTTCTCTTTACTCATAATCTTGTTTTTCTCACTCCACTAAATTTTTAATCTTGTGAGAAGGATAAAGGACGAGTTTAATTTCATCCTTGCGCCTTCATCCTTCATCCTTTAAGTAGCTGCTCCTTTTACTTTAGCAATAACTTCCTCAGCTACATTACGCGGGGCTTGGTCGTATCTTTCAAAGTGCATCGTCGAAGTTGCGCGTCCTTGTGTCGAAGAACGTAAATCCGTCGTATAGCCGAACATTTCCGAAAGCGGAACAAACGCCGTAACGACTTGAACATTACCCGTGCGTGGTTCCATTTTTTCAATATGTCCGCGCCGACGATTTAAGTCTCCGTTGACCGCGCCCATATATTCTTCAGGTGTGACGACTTCAATTTTCATAATCGGTTCGAGCAAAACCGGTTTCGCTTTTTTTACTGCGTCTTGGAAAGCAAATGAGCCAGCTAAATGAAATGAAATTTCGTCTGAGTCAACTTCGTGATACGAACCGAAAAGCAATCTGACTCGAATATCTACTAATTCGTAACCGGCGACATAACCGCGCTGCATTGCATCTCTGACACCTTCCATTGTCGGTTTTATAAACTGACGCGGAATTGAACCGCCCGTAATTTTATCTTCAAAAACAAAACCTTCGCCTGGAGCCGGTTCGATTTCTAATTCGACGTGACCGAATTTACCGCGACCGCCCGATTGTTTCTTATAAATTTCTTTGCCCGGTGCGTTCGTGGTAATGGTTTCGCGGTAAGCCACCTGCGGTTTGCCGACATTAGCTTCTACGCCGAATTCGCGTTTCATCCGGTCAACGATAATTTCCAAATGGAGTTCGCCCATTCCGGCGATAATCGTTTGTCCGGTTTCGTGGTCGCTGGAAACTTGGAAACTCGGGTCTTCCTGCGCCAAGCGATTGAGAGCAATGCCCATTTTGTCCTGGTCTTGGCGAGTTTTCGGTTCGACCGCGACGCGCACGACCGGGTCGGGAAATTCCATTGATTCGAGAATAATTTGCTTATGTTCGTCGGAGATTGTTTCGCCCGTCGTAACGTTTTTCATTCCGCCGATAGCGACGATTTCGCCCGCCGATGCCGAATCAATATCTTCACGTTTGTTGGCGTGCATTAACATTAAGCGACCAACACGCTCTTTCTGATTTTTAATCGTATTATAAACGTAAGAGCCGGCAGTAACCGTTCCGCTGTAAATGCGAACGAATGAAAGTTGCCCTAAATGTTTGTCCGCCATCAATTTGAAAACAAGACCTGAAAAAGGCGCGTTTGCATTCGCTTCGCGCGACTCGGTTTCGCTGGTTTTCGGATTGATCCCTTCGATAGCAGGAACATCAAGCGGACTCGGCAAATAATCAACTACCGCATCGAGCAGAGTTTGAACGCCTTTATTTTTGAACGCCGAACCGGTAACGACCGGAACAATTTTCATTTCAAGCGTTCCTTTGCGAAGAGCTTTGCGGATTTCGGCTTCTGAGATTTCCGCGCCTTCCAAGTATTTCTCCATCAAACCGTCATCAATAGAGGAAACGGCTTCGACTAATTTTTCGCGGGCTTCCTGCGCCTGCGTTTTTAAGTCTTCGGGAATTTCAGTTGTTTCGTATTGGGCACCTTTGGTTTCGTCGTTCCAAATCAACGCTTTCATCGTGATAAGGTCAATAACACCTTTGAGTTTATCTTCCAAACCGACTGGAATTTGAAGAGCGACGGCGTTTGCGCCCAAACGGTTGATAATCGAATCAAAACTTCTTTCAAACGACGCGCCCGCGCGGTCTAATTTATTGATAAAACAAATACGCGGAACTTTATATTTATCGGCTTGCCGCCAAACGGTTTCCGACTGCGGCTCGACACCGGCAACACCGTCAAACACGGCAACCGCGCCGTCAAGAACGCGCAGAGAGCGTTCGACTTCCATCGTAAAATCAACGTGACCAGGCGTATCAATAATGTTAATTCGGTGTTCGACACCCGTGCGCGTCCAGTAACAAGTTGTCGCGGCTGAGGTAATTGTAATGCCACGTTCTTGTTCCTGCTCCATCCAATCCATCGTCGCCGTTCCTTCGTGAACTTCACCGATTTTATGCGAAACGCCGGTATAGAAAAGCACACGCTCGGTAGTCGTGGTTTTACCCGCGTCAATGTGCGCCATAATGCCGATGTTTCTGTATTTGTCTAAACCTATGTTCGCCATACTTTTTTAGTGACAAGTAATGAGTGATGAATGATGAGTAAAAACTTCCCTCGCCACTCGTCCCTTTTCCCTTATCCCTAACTCATTAAAATCTATAATGTGCAAAAGCCTTGTTTGCATCAGCCATTCGGTGAATTTCGTCTCTCTTCTTGACGGCGTTGCCGCGATTGTTCGTCGCGTCGAGCAATTCGCCGACAAGACGGTCTTCCATTGTTTTCTCGCCGCGTTTGCGTGCGTTAGTTACAATCCAACGAATCGCTAAGGTGTTACGGCGGTCGCGGCTGACTTCGAGCGGAACTTGATAAGTCGCGCCGCCGATACGCCGCGATTTGACCTCCAGCGCCGGAGCGACATTATCGATCGCTTTTTTGAAAACTTTCAAAGCCTCTTCGCCAGTTTTCTCGACGACCTTTTCCATCGCACCGTAGAAAAGGCTTTCGGCAATTGATTTTTTCCCTTTCAACATCACGCCGTTGATGAATTTCGTCACCATTATGCTGTTATAAATCGGGTCTGGTAAAACTTCTCTTTTTCCTGCAACTCTTCTTCTTGGCATACCTTTATGATTTTGGATTGTCTTTCAATCGCAAATTGCAAATTAAAATCCTAAATTACTTTCCACCTTTCGGATTCGCTCCCTTCGGTCGTTTCGCGCCGTATTTTGAACGCGCCTGATTTCGATTAGCGACACCTGATGAATCGAGCGTTCCGCGAATAACGTGATAACGAACACCCGGTAAATCTTTGACGCGACCGCCGCGAATCATCACGATCGAATGTTCCTGCAAATTGTGTCCGATGCCCGGAATATAAGTCGTCACTTCAATTCCGTTGGTCAGACGCACACGCGCGACTTTTCTTAAAGCAGAATTCGGTTTCTTCGGAGTTTGTGTATAAACGCGAGTGCAAACGCCGCGTTTCTGCGGGCTGGCTTGCAGAGCCGGACTCGCCGTTTTATATTTGACGGCTTGACGACCTTTGCGAACAAGTTGGTTGATTGTCGGCATAACTTATATATCGCCGAATTTTTATCGGCTCATTCTCAAACTAAAAACGGCAGTAACCTCAAACCTACCTCTTACCGAACATTCTCGGCAGTTAGCGCAAGCGGTTACCTGCAAATAAAATCTACTGATTAAACTTTGGGAAAGTCTTTTTTACTAAAGCGCGTTCTATTATTTCCCTTTTAACTTTTCTGTGGCGTGGCTTCTATTATATTAGGTTAGCAAAACAATTTTTGTTTGATTGATTTGCCCTAAACACTGGAGCGTTTTTCTTTTCAAAACCCGCGATGTTTAGTTTTACGCCACAATAAATGTTAAGCATCCAATAATTCAAATGCTTACGCTTTAAAGCAAATCTGAAAACTCTCGCTTTCAATTTGCGTCAGACGAAAAGTCCGAAACTTCAGACTATAATAAACGAGAAAAACTTTGTCAAGCGTGACTTTGCGCAATCTCGAATTTGTTTGTAGAATTTCCCTTTTCTCATATCAAACAAAATTTAATGTAATAATTGATAGTAACTATGAACAGATTTGAAAGTTTCTTAAATAAATTTGACGAAAACGATTGGCTGAAAGCGATTAACGAATTGCTTCCGATAATGCATGAAGTTGACCGCGACGCGACGCAAATCTGGTTTCGCTTTTATCCGTTGACATTATTTAAATACCTGCAATCGGCGGAAGACAAAGCCGCTGCCATTCAGAAATTCGTGATGCAGGGTAATTATGAACTCAAAAATCAAATTGATTCGTCGCACAAATTTCTTTACGGACATCGCTTTTGGATGGAAGTAAAAACCGCAATACTCGAACGCGCCGAATCTTTTGAAAACAGCGGCAGTGAATTTGAAGCAAAGATAATCGCCAAATTGGTGGCGGACAAATTAAAGGTAAACGAATCTTTACTAGTCGGAATTACGCATGTTGGTCTAATGACATTAACGCAAGTCGGTTTAGAAAACTTTAAAAGTTCTCCCGGCAAAACCGAAAAGCCGACTGGATTATTAAAAAAATCGCCTGAACAAATTGTCAAAGAACGCGCCAAAGATGACAGTCAAGGTTTGCTCGGATTTCTGAAAACGATTAATAAACAATGGACGGTTCGCTACGACGAAAGCAAAGACAACGGCAAATTTAAATTAATGGATGACGAAGAAATCGCTTCCGGCGCGGCGCGTGACCAATCGCAAAATTGGTTGGCGCAAGACGCGCGTTGCGGCGAAGGCGTGATTCCCGTCGAGTGCCGTTCCGCCGCTTGCGGAACTTGTTGGGTCGGCATTTTAGGCGGTGCGGAAAAACTATCGGACGTCGCCACGCGCGAACGCAAGCAAATGAAAATTTTCGGCTACAATCAAGGTGACGCGCCGAAACCGTTGTTGCGGCTGGCGTGTCAAGCTAGAGCAAATGGCAAGGTTTCGATTGTCATTCCGCCTTGGAACGGCGTGTTCGGCAAAAAGATTTACGGAAATGTCGAAGAAATCAAACTTGAACCAGCGACGACTTCCGCCGCGAAATTAAGAGAAACAATTGCTGCCGCCACTGAAAATAATTAGTGAAATACGAAATTGAAATTCGCAAACGTGCCGAAAAGGATTTGTCTAATATACCCAAGTCCGACGCGCAGAAAATTGCCGACGCGATTTTCGCTTTGGAGGACGGCTTAGTTGGTGATATAAAAAAGTTGACGAATTTTTCACCCGAATATCGTTTGCGAATCGGCGATTGGCGGATTCTTTTTGAAGCATCCAGAAACAAAATTACTATCTTTCGGATTTTACATCGAAGAGAGGTTTACAGGTAAAATGAACGCACAAATAATCGAAAAGCGCGGCAAGAAGGAATTTGCCGTTATTCCTTATAAAGATTTCGTTCGGATGCAGGAAGAATTAGAAGATTATCACGACCTGCTCGCCTTGCGCCAAGCAAAAGCCGATTCGCGCAATCAAAAGGGTCGCTCTTTCGATGATGTCGCCAAGGAACTCGGATTAAAGAAAAAGAGAGTCTAATCAAATTTTGAAAGCAGAAAATCAGAACACAAACTTTCCGCCAATAGCATTTGTTCTGTTGGCGGTTTTACTTTGGAGTACGGGCGGAGTTTTAATCAAATTGACGACGCTCGATGCCTTTGCCGTCAATCTCGGACGCTCGCTTTTTGCGGCGATTACGGTTGCGGTTTTTACATATAAAAAAGGTTTAAAACTCGACAAGTTTACACTTTTGACTTCATTTCTCTATGCAGGAACATTAACTTGTTTTGTTTATGCAAACAAAAACACGACCGCCGCAAACGCGATTTTTCTGCAATATACCGCACCGATTTATATTTTGATTCTCGCACCATTTATCTTAAAGGAAAAATTTCGCGTGGATGATTTAATAACAGTTGTGATTTGCTTAATGGGAATGAGTTTGTTTTTTCTCGAACCGCAAAATGCTGAAAACAAACTCGCCGCCAATGTATTTTGGGGAAACGTCGCTGCGCTTGTTTCAGGTTTATTTTTCGGGCTTTACTTCATTTTATTAAGACATCCGCGTTCGCTGCAAAAAAATCCGGCGCTGTCGGTTTTCTATGGCAATATTTTAATCGTTCTGCTGATGCTTCCACTTATTTTTAGTAATCCTCCCGCGCAAATAAATTCTAATGATATCTTGGCAATTCTATTTTTGGGAATTTTTCAAATCGGTATCGCTTATGTTTTATTTACCAACGGCATTGCTGGCGGTGTGCGCTCGTTAGACGCGAGTATCATCGGTTTTATCGAACCGCTTCTCAATCCAATATGGGTTTTTCTCATCATCGGCGAACGTCCAAGCATTTGGGCGATTGTCGGCGGTGCAGTTATCATCGCGGCAGTTATATTTCACACTATAAAATCAAACCAAAAAGATTTGAGCCGTCAGATTAAATAAAAAAATACGAAAATTTGATAATTTATTTGCGTTCTTTCGTGTCTTTTAGTGGCTCAAATCTTTTTGTGTTAGACTACCAAAAACTTTCGATTAACGACTTGCTTGCTCGCATATTTCATTCAAGTTTTTTAATCTGTTTTTAAATCTTTATCGAACATTTTTGGAGAAATCAAAATGGATAACTTAAACATTCCATCAAATGTAAAAAACTCGGAGTTGATACGTTGGGTAACGGGAATGGCTGAACTGTGCAAACCCGATGAGGTTTATTGGTGCGATGGTTCGCAGGAAGAATACGACCGTATTAGCGAAGAGATGGTTCAAACAGGAACATTCATTCGCCTCAATCCTGAAAAACGCCCGAACTCATTTCTGGCGCGTTCCCATCCGTCCGATGTTGCCCGCGTTGAAGACCGCACATATATCTGTTCACGCAGCAAAACTGATGCCGGACCGACCAATAATTGGATGAATCCGCAGGAAATGAAAGCGACTTTATCACCGCGTTTCGACGGTTCGATGAAGGGCAGAACGATGTATGTCATTCCATTTTGTATGGGACCGATTGGCTCGCCGATTTCGCAATTCGGCGTGCAGCTTACTGATTCACCTTACGTAGTCGTCAATATGAAACTGATGACTCGAATGGGCGACAAAGCTCTCGAAGCCTTAGGTAATGGCGAATTTGTTTATTGCTTGCATTCAGTCGGAATGCCGCTTGCCGAAGGTGAAAAAGATGTCGCATGGGCTTGCTCGCCAGACCCGAAAGATAAATATATCGTCCATTTTCCAGAAGAAAGAACAATTTGGAGTTACGGATCTGGCTATGGCGGAAATGCTTTGTTAGGCAAAAAATGTCTTGCTCTGCGAATTGCTTCGACATTGGGACACGAGCAAGGCTGGCTCGCCGAACATATGTTAATCGTCGGCGTAAAATCGCCTGACGGACAAAAGGATTACGTCTGCGCCGCATTCCCGTCGGCTTGCGGAAAAACGAATTTTGCGATGCTCATTCCGCCAAAGCCTTTTCAAGAAGAAGGCTGGGAAGTTACAACAGTCGGCGATGACATCGCCTGGATTAAGCCGGACGAAAACGGACAACTTCACGCCATTAACCCCGAAGCCGGATTTTTCGGCGTGGCCCCGGGAACAAATTTTAAAACGAATCCGAACGCGATGGAAACGATTCGTGAAAACACGATTTTCACGAACGTCGCTTTGACCGATGACGGCGATGTCTGGTGGGAAGGAATGGACGGCGAACCGCCGGCGCACACGATTGACTGGCAAGGCAACGATTGGACACCGGACTCGGATAAAAAAGCCGCGCATCCGAATTCGCGTTTCACCGCGCCGAGTATTCAATGTCCGGTCATAGATTCAGAATTTGATAACCCGAAAGGCGTTCCCGTTTCGGCATTCATCTTCGGCGGCAGACGAAACAGCGTTGTTCCTTTAATCCAACAGTCATTCAATTGGGCGTTCGGCGTTTATATGGCGGCGACAATGGGTTCGGAAATGACCGCCGCCGCTTTCGGCAACGTCGGCGAAGTCCGCCGCGACCCGTTCGCAATGCTTCCGTTCGCTGGCTACCATATGGGCGATTATTTTAGTCATTGGCTCGACTTCGGGCGCAACATTCCCGAACCTCCGCGTATTTTTTCGGTTAATTGGTTTCGCAAAGGCGAAGACGATAAATTCCTCTGGGCGGGCTTCGGCGAAAATATGCGCGTCCTGAAATGGATTGTCGAACGCTCGCGCGGCAAATCAATCGGTGTGGAAACGCCTTTGGGCTGGATGCCGCGTTACGACGATATGGACTGGCGCGGAATGGAAGACTTCACCAAAGAAGATTTTGAAAAAGTAATGAATCTCGACCGCGATTCGTGGATTAAGGAAATCGCTTCGCACGACGATTTGTTTTTCAAACTCTACGACCGTCTGCCGAAAGAAATGACTTTCATCCGCGAGCTTCTGGTTTCAAACCTCTGGCGTTCGCCCGAATTAGGTTTGGCGGCACCGCGCCCTGAACCGGCTGACAAAACTTTCCAGGAAACGAAAGAAAAAGAAGCTGTTCGTGCCGTGCCGCAACAAGCGTAAACCGTATAGCAAATTATTTTTGTAGGGGCGAGGTTTGTTCTCGTCCCTTTTTTGGTTATAAGGAAGAAGGTATTTTAGAAATGCAAACTTACGAACCGCCTTCAGATATAGATGTCGAAAAATTCTTCAATGAATTTGTTGAAGATTTTGGCGGAGAACTCATTAGTAAAATTTTTAATGACATTTTCGTCGGTGAAAGTAAAAGACCAGATAATGCTGATTATTTCCTTTTCAATAGAAGCGTTATAGCAGAGTTGAAATATCTTGAAAAAAATTAAATATTTTTAACGTCTTTAAAAATAAATTTATTCTAAATTCATTCGCCTTTGATGCTATAATTCTCTCGTTATGACACAATCGCAAGCCACTGCCAAAGTTTTCTACACCGCATTTCAAGCCTTGAAAAAGAGCGAGCGCGAAGCGTTTATCAATAGACTTCTCGAAGATAAAAAACTTGCCGAAGATTTGCGCTACGCCGTCATTATCGAAAAGCGAAAGACAGAGCCGACCGTTTCGCTCGACGATTATCTGGCAAAGCGTTCGGCGAAAAAGTAATGCCGTATAAAATTGTTCTCGTAAATCCGCCGTCAAAGAACTCGAAAGCATTTCGGGAAAAACGCACGACAGAATCGTTGAGCATCTGCGTCAACTCGAAGAAAATCCACGGCGAAGATAGTTATAAAAACGATTTGAAGACCATTAGTTTAATATGAAACTCAAATACAAACTTCCCTTTCTGTAAGAAAACTTACAGGAGGGAAAATGGCAAAAAAGAAATGGATTACAGTTTCCGGCGGAGGCATTAAATGCTGGAAACGGAGCGAACGCGGTTGTTGTTACGGTTACGGCGTTCCGCCGCATTGGTATCGAAATTATTTGAATCGTCGGGAACGTCGAAAATCTCGACAAGCGATTTTAAAAGGCGAAGCACATTGCTTTCCTTATATTCATCCAAGCACGGCTAATTGGTATTGGTGATTTTTTATTTCTAAGGCGATTCAAAACGAGTCGCCTTTTTTGTTTTATGGATTGAAGTTTTCTTTTGTATTTGGTAATCAGGTAAAAGTATGAACAAACATAAAAATAAGCTGAAGCGAAAACTTTTGCAGAAAATTGATAAAAAATACGTCGGTTTTCACGTCTACCGCTCGGTCAATGAGAATCTGCCTTTTATATTTTGGGAGAGATTGACGGATGAGCCAATTCAGGACGGTAATTTTAATGACCAAGCCGCCGAACTCGGCGAGCGTTATTACTACAGGCTCACGCAGGTTGACGCTGACGGTAATGAAACCGCGCCGGTTATGCCGAAAACCACTTTCACCGACCACGCGGGCAATCGTCACGCGCAAAATCCGCTCGTTGATTTTGTCGGCTACAATATGTATCGCTCCGCCGATAAAGACGTGCCGCTCAAACAGTGGGAACGCCGCAACAAGGAACCGCTGCCGACGACAGAATATAAGGACGAAGGCGTGCAGTCGGGCGAGATTTATTTTTATTACGTTCGCGCCGTTGATTCAAAAGGAACTGAAAGCGCGCCGTCTGAAATCTTGCGCGTTATCAGAAAATAAAGACAAATCTCAAAGTCAAGAAGAAATAAACAGAAATCAAAGGCGATTCAAATTGAATCGCCTTTTTAATTTGTATTTGGATTTACCATTTTTGTGTTTGTCGTCTGGGATTGATACTGTTGAAGCTCACAAAACAAACATTTTGAGGAGCAAATTTTTATGGTTAAGAAAGGGTTATTTGTTAGATTAGAGGCGATAGCTGGAAAGGAAGCGGAGGTTGAGGAATTCTTGAACGGCGGTTTGGGTTTGGTTAATGAAGAACCGGAAACAATCGTTTGGTTTGCATTGAAATTTGACGATTCGACTTTTGGAATTTTCGACGCTTTTGAAGATGAATTGGGACGCGATGCGCATTTGAACGGCAAAGTCGCCGCCGCGTTGATGGCAAAAGCCGTTGAACTTTTTTCATCGCCGCCGAAGATTGAAATGGTTGATGTGATTGCCGCGAAACTATCTGATGAAAGTTAATTAAATAGGACTTTCGCTTGTGAAAGCAGGCTTATTGCAAATAAAAGAGTTAGGCAGATTATTCTTGCTCGTAAGTTGTTGTAAGTTGGTTCTCAAGCGAAAGTCCTATTAAATTGAAATTGATTTTTAAGATACAATACTAATCCTAAAAAATTGGTTCATCAAAATTTAAGCGAGAATTTCTTCTCGATAGTAACGAATTTATCGAAACTAATGTAAAAGAAATCCTCGCTTACAATTTTTAAACGAAAACAATTTGCCCCGATTCTTAAAGTCTCGGAGGAGTATTGCTATTCGTATTGGAATTTGTATTAGAATTCGAGTTTGAATTTCTATTCGAATTCGTTCTTCGATTTGAATTAGTGTTCATATTTGAATTCATCGAATTAGAGTTCATCATTGAATTAGAATTCATATTTGAATTCATCATCGAATTCGAGTTCATCTCCATATTCGAGTTCATCATATTAGAATTCATCTCCATGTTTGAATTCATCATATTAGAATTCATTTCCATATTTGAATTCATCATATTTCCGTTCATCGAATTTGAATTCATCATATTCCCGTTCATATTCCCGTTCATATTCCCGTTCATATTCCCGTTCTTATTCTTACTTTTTTTAGGCTTTTTGCTTTTCTTTTTGGAGTTGTTAGAGTTTCCGTTCTGCGTGCTATTGTTTTGTTGGCTACCATCAAAACCTTCGCCGCGGACATCTTGACCGGTAAATAAAATGCCGGTTAAAACCATAGCGGTCAGCAAAAATAAACCGCTTATTGTCATTATCATTCTTTTCATAATCCCCTCGCTTGCTTAATTTGACTTTTTCAGTCTTATAATTACCGAACCGAAAGACATTAGTTTCCGGTTGAAACAACGACTTTCAGCACTAATTTTTCCTTGTGCCGATAATTGCAGAACATTTTCTACACTCGACAAAGCATTTTACCACAAGCGATTGTTTTCCTAAATCAAAATGAGTAAAATTTTGTCTTTTTGCTGCAAATTAATTTCGCTTTGTTAAAATCTCACCGCCTGATTCGACTTTGATTTATTGACAATTTTGATAAAATTTTATGATACAATTTTCAACTATCTAATAAATAAAGATGCATTTATTTTCAAAAAAAATGCATCTAAAAAGTTAATTTGAGGTGAAAAATTATGGACACGACCTATACAACAACATTCGGCAACAACATGGCGGCAAATGCTCTGCCCGAGGAACGCGCTTCATTTATTCGCAGAACTTATCTGCATTTGGCAGGTGCGGTTCTTGTTTTTATTCTGCTCGAAGCCTATCTGTTTGTTTCGGGTGGGGCAGCAGCAATCGCTCAAACAATGCTCGGCGGAAGCTTTTCGTGGTTTATCGTTTTGGCTTTGTTTATGGGCGTTTCGTTCCTTGCTAATTGGTGGGCAAATTCGCAAACTTCCAGAGCGATGCAGTATATGGGTTTGGCACTTTACGTCGTTGCGGAAACGATTATTTTCGTGCCTTTGCTTTATATATCGACTTATTACGCCGGCGCAGACGTAATTGTAAAAGCCGGAATCGTTACTCTCGGTTTATTTCTGGGTTTAACTTCAGTGGTTTTTTTGACGCGCAGAGATTTCTCTTTTTTAGGTCCGATTTTAATGGTTGGCGGATTTGTCGCTCTCGGCTTTATCGCTTCGGGGTTAATTTTCGGATTTAGTTTAGGAAGTGTTTTTGCTTTCGTAATGGTCGCGTTTGCAGGCGCAGCGATTTTATATGATACATCAAACATTCTGCATCGTTATCGCACAGACCAACACGTTGCCGCATCACTTTCACTGTTTGCCAGCGTCGCGCTTCTTTTTTGGTATATTTTGAGCATCTTTAGTTCGAGAGATTAATTTCTCAACAATGCTGAAAAAGAATTTAGATTGCTTCATGATTGATGAGTGATAAAGCAACTTTAAAAGTGAATTTTTGGATTTGTTTTAGTTCAAAAATTTCTATCTAAAAATAAAAATTAGGTGATGATTTTATCTTTCGGTAATCATCATCTTTTTACATTTTAAAGCAAATTTCGAATAATAATTCTGTTATTTCGATAAAAAAATCCGTTTAGCTAAAAAATTTCTTGACACACACTGTTTATTAGCGTAAAAATTCTTTCGTAAGTTTGTTTTAACACATTTTTTACATAACCCAAGGAGAGAGCAATGGCAACAACAAAATCAAAAAAAGATTCTGCAAAATCATCAACTTCGAGCGGCAAGGCGAATGCAAGTAAATCGTCTTCCGCAACGAGTAAATCTTCTTCGTCGGCAGGAAGTAAAAAATCAACTTCCGCTTCGCCAGCTTCAAAAACAGTCGCTAAAATAACTGTTTCAAGAGCAGCCGCAACTAAATCGTCTCCGGCGAAAAGTTCTGCAACCGGTTCAAAACCAGCAGCGAAATCATCTACTAGTAGATCGTCGGGTGCTGGTTTAAAATCAGGGTCAGGTAGTAAACCATCAAGCGGCAGTTCAAAACCAGCGGCGAAATCATCAACTAGTAGATCGTCGAGTCCTAATTCAAAATCAGGGTCAGGTAGTAAATCAACAAGCGGCGGTTCAAAGTCGTCAGCGAAATCTTCCGGCACAAAATCATCAACCGCTAATAAATCATCTTCAGCCAAAAAACCTGCTGCCAAATCAAGTTCTTCGTCAAAAGGTTCGTCTGAAGGTTTCGTTGCCTCGGCTGGTAAGGTTTTAAATGAAGTTGCAAAGGGCATGATTTCTGGAGCTGCAGGCGGCGCAGTTACCGGTGCCCTTGGTGCTGGAGCGAAAGCCTTAGTAAGTTCCCAGAATGAGGGCGGTGGTTCATCAAAAGCTAGCAGTTCAGCTTCAAAATCGAAGAGTTCCGGTTCAGCCGGCAAATCCGCAGCAAGCAAAAAAACCAGGAACGGTAGATAATCTATTTTTCCCGATTTAATTCTTATAGAAGTATATCCGCGAAAATACTAAAGTAGTTCGCGGATATATCTTCAATAATGTTTTATCAAATTAATCAGTCGGTTATTCGGCAGGTTTATTTTTCCGTCTTGAAATTCAAATTAAAAAGGCGATTCTTCATCATTTTCAAACACGATTCTCTTTTTGATTTTCGGTTCACGGTCTTCGCGCAAATCATCTTTTCCAATCGTCTGCAAAGTCGGATTTCCCGTTTCGTCTTTTAATAAAACTTCAATTCGCCGCTCGGCTTGGTTCAAGCGTTCCTGACATTCGCGCGATAGACGCACGCCGTCTTCAAATAATTTAAGACTGTCTTCCAAAGACGAATCGCCTTCTTCCAATCGGCGGACGATTCGTTCGAGTTCCTGCAAAGAAGTTTCAAATGTCAATTTTTTATCAGCCATAAATTATTTAAAAATATCATCCGCCTTTCTCAATATTTCTTCCAAATTTGAAACGCCGAGTTGCTCGCCGGCTTTTTTCACGCCTCCCTTTTGCGCGACCGAAATTAAATCCTGTCCAATTTTTTCCGCCACGTGCCGGGCTAAAACTTCGTCCTTAATAGCGACGACTTCCCACCGTTCGCCGCTGCGTTTCAAAGTTACTTCGAACGATTGGTTTGGCACTTTGCTTCTCACAAATGCTTTATCGCCTTCCCGAATAATTTCCAAAAATTTGTCTGCGCCGACGGCGATTGTCCAAAACGGATAATTTTCAAATTGGAGCGTTTTTTCACGAATCAAATTCGGAACTTCAGCCCGTGCGCGTTGCTTGATGGCGGGCATTAGAGGCGCCGCGATTTGCGCCATTTTTTGAATCGTCGAAGGAGCAACTCCGCGCCCGTAAAGCTCGACTGCTTTATCAGTAATCTGCGGCATAAAATCATCAACCGTCTGGTCGGTATCAACCAATTCATCAACTGCTTTTTGGTCATCACGCCGCGCCGCATCAACAAGAAGCGCAAGCGAATACTGCGGAGTTTTTTTAAGATTTTGCCAATAAAAATAACTGCCGACTCCGCCGACAATCAAAAACAAAATCAACGCAATTCCAAAAATTCTCAAAACCTTCAAAAAAATGCTCGGCTTTCTCGTCGCAGTTTGATTTCCTACAAATGAAGGCGCGACGACGCTCGTTTGAGCGGTTTCTTTTTGCTGCTTGTTTATATCCACGACAATTCTCGACATACACCGATTTGTTAATTTTTACTTTTTACTTTTTACTTTTGCCTTTTTACCTTAAAACCTTCGCTTTTATCGTGCCGCGCGCCAGCCGAATTTTTACATTATCATTTTCTTTCACGTCTTCGGAATCGCGCAGAATCTCGCCCGTTTCTGTTTCGGTTATCGAAAATCCGCGACTTAAAACTGCTAACGGCGAAAGGGCACCGAGCGAAGCCATACGGATTTTCAATCGTTCATCTCTCACGTTAACTACATCTTCTACCGCCGAAATTTGTCTTTGCCGCAGAAGCGCGAGCCGCGTTTTCTTATCATTCAGTCTTGAAGCGAGCTTCAACGGTGAGATTCGATTGGTCAAACTTTCCAGACGTTGCTCTTTACTTTCGAGTATGTCCAAAAAAATATCGCGCAATTGTTCGGTTAAATCTTCAATTTGGTAACGCCAATCTTTTATTTCCTGCGGAAACTCGGTAAAAACGGGCGACATCGAGAGTTCCTGCAAATCTGAACGCGACTCGAGCAACTTGTAGTCTATTAACTGAAATAAATCTTGATTTCTTTGAACTAAAAAGTTAGCAATTCCGTCTTCGCTTTCGGCAACGATTTCCGCCGCTGCACTTGGTGTCGGCGCACGACAATCGGAAACGAAATCGGCAATCGTAAAATCAATTTCGTGACCGACGGCGGAGATGACGGGAATTTCCGAATTCCGAATTGCCCGCGCCACGCGCTCTTCATTAAACGCCCACAAATCTTCGCTTGAGCCGCCGCCGCGCCCGACAATTAAAACGTCAATTTTTTCCGTCGTATTTTTGTTAAATTTATTAGCAAGTTTTATCGCCGCTTCGATTTCTTCACCCGCTGTTTCGCCTTGTACACGAGTCGGAATCAAACAAACGTCAACCGTTTTCGTTCTTCTCGACAAGACATTTAAAATGTCGTGAAACGCCGCGCCGTTCGGCGAAGTTACCACGCCAACCCGTCTGGGAAAAAACGGCAAATCGCGCTTTAAATCTTCATCGAACAAACCTTCCCGTGCGAGTTTCGCTTTAACCTGTTCAAACGCGACTTTTAATGCGCCTTCGCCGACCGGCTCTAACGATTCGACGAGCATTTGATATTCGCCTTTCGGCTGGTAAACAGACAGTTTTCCGCGCACACGAACTTGCAGACCGTCGAACGGCTGAAACCGAATTCGTAAATTATTTCTGACATAACATGCCGCGCGAAGCTGCGAATCGCCGTCGTGCAGCGTGAAATACCAATGACCGGAATGCGCCGCAACAAAATTGACAATTTCCGCTTCAACCCAAACCGTCGCAAAGCCGCGCTCTAAAGCGTTTTTAACTTGTTCGTTGAGTTCGGAAACGGTTAAAGGTCGGCTTTCCTGTTCGTCGAAAAGAGATTGTAGAAGTGCTGATTTCACAATTTATACGTTGCGAATATACTATCAAATTGAATTTGGAATCCGAAACTTATAACCGTTTTGGTTTTCTCGATTGTTAAAGTATATTCAATGCTTTAGTTCGCGATGAAAGAATTCAAAAGACTGCTCAAATATCTGCGCCCGCATCGTTTGACTTTTGCGTTAGCGATTGTAGCGATGATTTTCGTCGCGCTGTTCGAGACCGCAACCCTCGCAATGCTCGCTCCGCTTTTCGACCAATTTCTGCCATCCGCTGCCAAAAACTCCAAAACGCTGTTTTATTTGCAAAATCTGATTCCCAAAGACGATTGGTTTCGCGCTTGGATAATGATTTCCGTTCTACTGATTTCATTTACCTTTTTGAAAGGCGTTGCCGAATATTTTTCCTCTTATCTGATGGCAAAAATCGGGCAAGCCGCCGTTTTGGATTTGCGGCAGGAACTTTACGCGCATCTTTTGAATCAATCGGCGAATTTTTTTGAACGCCACCGCACAAATTATCTGGTTTCGCGTCTGGTGACGAGTTGCTCGGCAATCGAAATTTCGGTCGCCTCGAATATGCGCGACATTTTGCGCGAAAGTTTTATGCTCGTCGTTCTTCTGGTAGCGGCTTTTTACTACAATTGGCGGTTAATGCTCGGCGCATTGATTATCGCGCCGATAATCGGACTTTTGACCGCCAAATTTTCAAAATCCTTGCGAAAACTTTCCGAAGAATTTATCGAAAGCAACAAACTTCTCTCAGACACGGCGCAAGAAACCCTTTCCAATCAAACAATCGTTAAAGCATACACGGCGGAACGACGCGAACAATTTAGATTTACCGAAGTAGCAAAGAGAATTGCCCGTACTCATCTGCGTTCAGGACAAATCGCCGCGACTTCCCCGCCGACCATTGAGATTATCGGAACGGTGGCAATTATCGTTTTGTTTTATTTCGGTTTGCGCGAGATAAACACCGGCAGAATGGAAGCCGCGCAGTTTTTCACGTTCCTAGCTTTTCTTTTTCGCAGCTATGACCCGATGCGAAAACTCTCGCGCCAGCACAATCAAATCGTCCAAGCCTTAGCCGCGGCCAAAGATGTTTGGGATGTTTTGGATGAAATCGATACGTTGCTCGAAAAGCCGAATGCGGTTGAATTAGTTTCTTTGCAAAATAAAATCACGCTCGAAAATGTTTCGTTCAATTATCAAGACGAAAGCAAAACGGTCGTGCGCGATTTAGATTTGGAAATTCCAAAAGGTCAGATGATTGCGTTGGTCGGCGAAAGCGGCGGCGGCAAATCGAGTTTGATAAAACTAATTCAAAGACTTTACGATCCGACGATGGGCGCAATTTTTTGGGATGAAACCGATTTGCGCGACGCGAAGATTTTAAGTCTGAAAAAACAAATCGCGCTCGTTACGCAAGAAACCGTGCTGTTTAACGACTCGATTCACTACAACATTTCCTACGGTAATCCGAACGCAACCGACGAAGAAATTCGTGAAGCAGCGCGAATCGCTTTTGCCGACGGATTTATCGAAGAATTGTCGGATGCTTACGATACATTAGTCGGCGAGCGCGGCATTTTTCTTTCGGGCGGACAACGTCAAAGAATTGCGATTGCTCGCGCCGTTCTTGTCAATGCGCCGGTTTTAATTTTGGATGAAGCGACTTCCGCACTCGATGCCGAATCTGAAAGACTCGTTCAAAAGGCTCTGGCGAATTTAATGCAAAACAAAACTTCAATCGTCATCGCGCACCGCCTTTCAACCGTTCGACGCGCTGATAAAATCGTCGTGATGGAACGCGGTCGCATAATCGAAACCGGAACGCACAATGAGTTGCTTGCAAGAGGTGGAACTTATAAAAGATTATATGAATTGCAATTTGCGGAAGAAGAAATTTTAGAGAAAACAAATTTATGAAATCAATGACCGGCTTCGGACGCGGCGCAGTTTCGGAAGAAAACTTTGCCGTTTCCGTCGAAATAAAAACTATCAACAATCGTTTTTTAGATTTAAATCTGCGTCTGGCGAACGAATTGCAATCGCTCGAAGGAAATCTTAAACGTTTAATTCAAACTCGCCTGTCGCGCGGCAGAGTTGATGTTTTTATCAACACGGAACGAACGAGCAATGTCGTTTATGAACTAAATCGTCCGTTAATCGCGGGTTATTTGTCCGCGTTGAAACAATTGCAAGAAGAGTTTGGGGTAATTGGCGAACCTGATTTGAATGTTATTGCGCGTCTGCCGAATTCATTGCAGACAAAAGCCGATGATTTGAGTGAAGATTTTGCGGGCGGCATCGAAGAAGCTGTTAAACTTGCGCTCGACGAACTCGAAAAAATGCGCGAAGTCGAAGGCGAATCTTTGAAAAATGATTTGTATCATTTGCTTTCTGAAATCGAAACTCATCTGCCGAAAATCGAAGCCGAAAGCGAAACGGTCGCCGAAGAATACCTTCAACGCCTAACGAAGCGAATTGATAGTTTGCTTTCAAAAAGCGATTCGCAAATTGAAATTGACCAAGCCAGACTCGCTCAAGAAGTTGCATACTTAGCCGATAAAAGTGATATTGCGGAAGAAATCACCAGACTTAAAAGTCACATCGAACAATTTCGCGGCATAATGAACGACGAAAAAGAAGTTGGCAAACGGCTCGATTTTTTAACTCAGGAACTCAACCGCGAAGCTAATACCATCTCGTCGAAAACCAATAATCTGATTGTGAAAGAATCGGCTTTACATATAAAATCCGCGATTGAGAAAATCCGCGAACAAGTTCAGAATGTTGAATAGTGGTAAATGGTAAATGGTAAATGAAAAGCAAAGGCGATTTCAAATTAACCATTTACCACTTACCACTTACCATTTACCATTTATGACGGGCAATCTAATCATCATCAGTTCTCCTTCTGGCGGCGGCAAAGGCACGCTTATTAAAGCAGTTTTAAAAACCCTACCTAAAGTCGGTTATTCGGTTTCTTACACGACGCGAGCAATGCGCGGCGGCGAAACACAGGGAAAAGATTATTTTTTTGTCAGTCCCGCGGAGTTTGAAACACTGATTAAACAAGGCGAATTTTTAGAGTATGCGACAGTTCACGACAATTTTTACGGAACGTCTTTAAATCAGGTAAAAAAGGAAATCGAAGCGGGACACGATATAATTCTGGAAATTGACGTTCAAGGCGCGGCAAGCGTTCGGACAAAAATTCCCGAAGCCGTCAGCGTGTTTATTTTGCCGCCGTCATTTGAAGTTTTGGCTGCCCGATTAACGGCTCGCGCGACTGAAAAAAAGGAAGAATTAGCTTTGCGTCTAAAAAACTCTTTTGGCGAAGTGAATCGGTTTTCTGAGTTTGAATATGTCGTCGTCAATGATGCCGTCGAGAAGGCAACCGCCCATTTGCAGACAATAATTTTAGCCGAAAGACTAAAGCGGGTTAGACAAAGCCGTGTGATTCAAGGTATTTTAGATAGTTTCGATGAATCGAAAAATCAGGTCAATGGAGAGTGAGATTAATTTATGGTCGAAGAAACTGAACAACTTGTTGAAGAAACTAATACCGAGCCCCGCGTCAATCCCGAAATTGATTCAAAATATCGCAAAATAATTTTAGCCGCGCAACGCAGCAAACAATTGCAGCGCGGCGCAAATCCGCGCGTGGATATGGACCCGCGCAAAAGCAAATCAACTAGAATAGCGATGAAGGAAATAGATGCCGGCAAAGTTGATTTTGAAATAACTCCGTCTCTCCTTGTAAATGAAAAGTCGTAAATAGAGCGGGTAGTGTTTATTTTTTAGAATTTAGTGTTTTAATGCCTTTGGCTTGACACAAAACAAACCGATTCGGTATTTTAGAAGTTCGCTTTTCAAACATTTGAAGCGGACGGATAGTCAGTTAGCTCAGTGGTAGAGCACTACCTTGACACGGTAGGGGTCAGCAGTTCAAGTCTGCTACTGACTACCAATTAAAGGCTAAAGGAGAAAGGCATAAGGCTAAAATTTGGTTTTTATCTTTTATCCCTTCGCCTTCACACTTTTGATACGATGCTAACAAAGAACTTTGCATTTTTTATACGAACTACTACAACGCGCTTCTAATGGCGCGTATACTCGGCGTTTTTATTAAACGCTAAGGCAAAGTCGCTCTTATCAAATCAAATCTTTTTAGAGTAGTAGATTGTTAATCGTCAATGGTTAATTGAATTTCTTGGATAAGCGGCGAATTTGCTTTTTGCAGGTTCGGCTACCGGCATTGGAGAAAACAATTAACAAACATTTTCTATTAACAAAAATATGAGTGAAATAAATATAAAAATTGGAGAAAACCAGAAAAGTTTTCCCGCGCCCCTCAGCGTCGCGGAAGCGTTAAAATCTGTTGACCGTGATTTGTTGAAGAAGTCGCTGGCGGCAAAAGTAAACGGTGCGGAAGTTGATTTGTCTTACGAACTTCAGCCGACCGACGAAGTTTTATCAGTCGAACCGATTTTGACTGAAACCCGCGACGGTTTAGAAGTGATTCGACATTCGGCGGCGCACTTGCTCGCCGCGGCGGTAATTGATTTATTCCCTGAAACGAAGCTCGGAGTCGGTCCGGCGCTGATGGACGACCCGCGTTACGGTTATTATTACGACGTGATTGCGCCGCGCCAACTGACCGAGGCTGACTTGCCGGTTATCGAAAAAAAGATGCGTGATATTGCCAAACGCAATCTTCCATATCGGCGCGAGGTAATCGACAAAAACGAACTTATTAAACTTTTCACCGACCGCAATGAGCCTTTAAAGTGTGAACTTGTCAATGAAAAGGCTGGCGATACGGCGACCGCTTATTACATTGAAGACACGCCGTTCGTTGATTTCTGTTTAGGTCCGCACGTTCCGAATACTAATAAATTAAAAGCGTTCAAATTGCTTGCCTTGTCAGGCGCGTATTGGAAAGGCGACGCTAACAATCAACAAATGCAGCGCATATACGGAACGGCGTTTGCGACGCAGGAAGAACTTGACGGATGGCTCAAGCAGCGTGAAGAAGCTGAACGGCGCGACCATCGAAGAATCGGTAAAGAATTGGATTTGTTTTCGATTCAAGACGAATACGGGCAAGGCTTGATTTTATGGCATCCGAAAGGCGGCGCGATTCGGATGGAAATGGAAAATCTTCTTAAAGAAGAACTCAAAAAACGCGGTTATAGTTTTGTTTTTACGCCGCACATCGCCAAGCGCGAACTTTGGCGCATTAGCGGACACGAAGAAAATTACGCCGACAGTATGTTTGCACCGACGAGCATCGAAGACGAAGAATATCGCCTGAAACCGATGAACTGTCCGTTTCATATCGGCATCTATAAGGCTTCGCCAAAATCTTATCGTGATTTGCCGCAACGCTATTCGGAAATGGGAACGGTTTATCGCGCAGAACTTTCGGGAACGATTCACGGTTTAATGCGCTGTCGCGGATTTACGGTTGATGACGCGCATCTATTTGTCCGTCCCGACCAAGTGCGCGAGGAAGTCGCCGATTGTTTGGACTTTGCCATCAAGGTATTTGAAACTTACGGTTTCGACAAAGTGAAGTTTGAATTATCGGTGCGCGGCGAGGCGGAAAATAAAATTTATCTCGGTGCAGACGCGGATTGGGAAAACGCGGAAAATTCATTGGCGAATGCGCTCAAAGAAAGAAATATCTCCTACGAGCGAATCGAAGGCGAAGCGGCATTTTACGGTCCGAAAATTGACATCAAAATCGAAGACGCAATCGGACGCATTTGGCAGCTCGGCACGATTCAGCTTGATTTCAATTTGCCCGAAAGATTTGAACTCGAATACACGGGTGAGGACGGACAAAAGCATCGTCCCGTGATGGTTCACCGCGCGTTATTCGGTTCGATTGAAAGATTTTTCGGTGTTCTGGTCGAACAATTCGCGGGCGCGTTTCCCTTCTGGCTCGCTCCCGTCCAAATCACAGTTTTGCCGATTACCGACCGCATTAACGATTATGCGGAAAGTGTTTTTAAGGAATTGAAGCAAGCCGGATTTCGGGTTGAATCAAACTTAAAATCTGATAAAATCGGCGCAAAGATTCGAGATGCCCAAATCCACAAAATTCCGTTTATGATTGTGTTGGGCGACAAGGAATTGGAAGAAAATAAAATCGCCGTGCGCGAACGCAAGGTGGGCGACATCGGGCAGATGAGTTTGGAGGAATTTAAGGTAATGGCGCGGAAGTTAAGAGAGACCCGCGCTTTGGCTAGTGTATAGTCCTGAGTCTAGAGTCGTAAGTCTTAAGTCAGATTTTGTTTTGACTCCAGACTTACGACCCTAGACTCAGGACTATAGAGAAAGGAGAAACAATATCGCAACGAGATTTAATAAAAATCGCGGCAATCGTTTTCAGAGAGGTCCGCTTCACAAAACAAATGAACGTATTCGAGTTCCGTCGGTGCGCGTGATTGACGAAGACGGCGAACAGCTTGGAGTGATGGACACGCGGGACGCAGTGCAGAGAGCGCGTGAAGAAGGCAAGGATTTGGTAGAAGTTGCGCCGAATGCCAAACCACCGGTTTGCCGAATTATTGACTACGGAAAATTTCTTTACGAAGAAAAGAAAAAGGCGCACGAAGCCAAGAAAAAACAGGTTACGGTTGAGGTTAAAGAAATCAAATTCCGTCCGGGAACAGACGACCACGATTATGGGTATCGGATGGAACGCGCTCGCGGATGGATTGCCGGCGGCGATAAAGTACGGGCAACCATTGCCTTTCGCGGACGCGAGATGACGCACCGCGAACTCGGCGCAAATCTTCTAGCCAAACTGCGCGACGATTTGATTGATATTGCCGATGTCGAAGTTACGCCGAAGATGGAAGGCTATCAAATGTTTGTTATTTTTGTGCCGAAAAAGGCGAAAGTTTAATTTAATAAAAATTTGCCACAGAGGACACCGAAGTTTATTGAGATTTTATTCCTCTAATTCCTCGGTTTCCTACGTGGCAAAAATGAAGGAGTTTAAGAATGCCAAAATTAAAAACACACAAAGGCGCGGCAAAGCGTTTTCGCTCTACCGCCAGCGGCAAATTCAAACGCGGGCATTCGCACGCCCGTCATATCTTGACGAAAAAGACGAGTAAGAGAAAACGCAATCTCGATATTGATGCGTTGGTTTCCGAAGGCGACCAAAAGCGGGTTGAGAAAATGCTGCCATACGGAAGAAATTAACGAAAGGCTAAAGGGAAAAGGATAAAGGATAAAAATTTTCAAAATATTTAGCCTTTATCCTTCAGCCTTTATCCTTTGAACGACTGAAAGGAGTGAAATTATGCCAAGAGCAAAACGTGGGAATAAGCGTTTAGAGAAACGCAAAAAGATATTAGCCTTAGCCAAAGGTTATTACGGAAGAAAATCGAAAACATATCGTTCGGCGAAAGAAGCGGTCGAGCGGTCGTTGAATTTTGCCTATACGGGGAGAAAGTTGAAAAAGCGCGATTTTAGGCGGCTTTGGATTGTTCGTATCAACGCGGCGTGTCGTTTGAACGGAATGAAGTATTCGCAATTTATCAACGGTTTAAAGGTTGCCGGAATCGAATTAGACCGCAAAGTTTTAGCCGATTTAGCGGTTAAACAACCTGAAGCATTTGCAACTTTAGCAGGACAAGCAAAAGATGCCGTTAGCAATAATCAACAGCCAACGGCTTAGAGGATTATTATCGGAGACGAGCAATGTTGTTTTTGGTTATCGAGCATTTCAAAAATCAAGATGCCGGAGCAATCTACAAGCGATTTCAAGAACAAGGAAGAATGATGCCCGAAGGCTTGAGATATGTTGATAGCTGGGTCGAAGCGAACTTCAAACGGTGTTTCCAACTAATGGAGTGTGACGACCCGCTTTTATTTCAGCAATGGATTATTCAATGGCGCGACTTGGTAGAATTCGAAATCGTTCCGGTTGTGCCTTCTGCAAGAGCGAAAGAAGCAATCAGCAATAATCAACTGCAACTGGCTTAAGTATGATTTAACAATGGATAAAGAAATACAGGAATACATTAATCAAGCTGATAGTTTGTACAAAGCGTTTGGACAAGAGTTCAGACGCTTTGAACATTTATTGCCAGAAAATTTTATCTCCGAAGAATTTGTCGAACAAATTGAAGGATTATCAATTGAAGCGGCAGAATTAGCGTTAAAAGATTTGGACGATTTAAGAGTTAGGTATTTGGGAGATAAAAGCGAAATTAAAAGATTGAATAAAGTTCTTGGAAGTGTCCCTTCAGAATACAAAAGTGTTTTAGGAAAACACTTTTCGACTATTAGAGGCGCAATGGAACTTACGTATAAACTTGCCAAAGGTCAATTTGAAAAACATATACGTAACTCAAAAGTAGGACGTGAAACTATTGATGTAACTTTGCCCGGAACTCGTCCGCGCGAAGGTCATCTGCATCTGCTCACGATTCTGCGCCAAAAGATTGAAGACATTTTCGTATCCCTCGGTTATTCGATTGAAGACGACCGCGAAATCGAAACTGATTATTACAACTTCGACGCGCTCAACATTCCCGAAGGTCATCCCGCCCGCGAATCGCAGGATACTTTTTACACAACGAACGGTTTCGCACTTCGCTCGCAGACTTCGACCGTGCAAATCAGGGCGATGGAGCGACGCGGCGTTCCGATTCGCATCATCGCGCCTGGCAGAGTTTTCCGCCGCGACACGCCCGATTTGACGCACACGCCGATGTTTCATCAAATTGAAGGTTTATGCGTAGACAAAGGAATTACAATGGCGCATTTGAAAGGCACGGTCGGCGAATGGCTTCGCCGTCTGTTCGGCAAGGAAACGCGTATTCGTCTTCGCCCGTCTTACTTCCCTTTCACCGAGCCGAGCGCGGAGTTTGATTTTTCGTGTTTCAAATGTGGCGGCACGGGAACTTTTGAGAGTGAGCGTTGTCGCCCGTGCAAAGGTTCCGGTTGGATTGAACTTGGCGGTTCGGGAATGGTTCACCCGAATGTTTTGCGAGCCTGCAATGTTGACCCGCAAGTTTATTCGGGCTTTGCCTTCGGCTTCGGCTTGGAGCGAATGTGTTCACTGATGTATTCGCTCGACGATATTCGCCTTATGTTTGAAAATGATGTGAGATTTTTGGAGCAGTTCAGGTAAAATGTTTAACGAAAGGAGATTTATTTATGACAAATCTTGAACAAATAATCATCGAAAAAGTTCACGCTTTCCCGCCTGAAAAACAGCAGAAATTGTTGGACTATGCTGAAACTTTGGAAGAGGAAGAAACTGCGGAAGAAACCAAACATCAAACAATCTGGGATATGGTTAAAGAGTTTGCCGAAGAAGTTCCGAAAGAGGCGTGGGACGAATTGCCGACCGACGGCTCAATCAATGTTGACCATTATCTTTACGGACATAAGAAAAAGACGAGATGAAGGAAATCTTTGTTGACACAAGCGATTTTGTCGCCGTTTTTAATAAGCGCGACCAATTGCATGAAAAGGCTTTACAAATTGAAAACGAACTCGGCAAAGTTCAAAAAGTAACGACCGAATTGGTTTTAATCGAAGTCTTGAATTACTTTTGCGAGTTTCGTCTTGACATAAAAGACTACGTTATAAAATCAACAAATCATTTTATCGTTACCAAGAAAATTGCAATTATTCCGTGTTCTTCCGAACAATTCATCGAAGGCTTCTACTTTTACAAATCAAGACTTGATAAAGGTTACAGTTTGACCGATTGCGTTTCGATGAATGTAATGCGCGAGCGAAATATCAATGAAATTTTGACCAATGACGAACATTTCGAGCAGGAAGGTTTTCGGATTTTGCTTTAGAAATTATGGGTTGGGCAACCCCTTACATTGCAAAACTAAAGGATGGCGAAACAGTTTCATTTCGTCCGCGTGGAAATTCGATGCAAGGCAAAATCGAATCGGGTCAGCTTTGCACAGTTGAACCAATTTCCGATTTTGAAAGTTTGCAAAAAGGCGACATAGTTTTGTGTAAGGTGAACGGAAACGAATACATTCATTTGATAAAAGCGACTCAAGGAAAACGCTTTCAAATCGGAAACAATCGCGGTCGAATTAACGGTTGGATTAGCACAAATTCAATTTTCGGAAAGTGCATAAAAATTGAAGATTAATTTATGAACATCAGTTACAACTGGCTGAAAGATTTGGTTGAAATAGATTTGTCGCCGCAGGAATTGGCGACGAAGCTGACGAATGTCGGTTTGGCGGTCGAAGGCATTCACGAAGCGGGCGACGATTACGTTTTCGATATTGATTTGACTTCAAACCGTTCGGATTGTCTTTCGCATCTCGGCGTGAGCCGCGAAGTCGCGGCAATTACGAATTACGAATTACAAATTACGAATTATGAAGACCTAAAATCGAAGATTGAAAATCAACGCTTGGTTTCGATTCAAGATTCCGATTTGTGTAATCGTTTTACCGCTAGAATTATCAAAAATGTAAAGATTGGAGAATCGCCCGATTGGTTAAAACAACGGCTTGAAGCCGTCGGCGAGCGTTCGATAAATAATGTCGCGGACATCACGAATTTTGTAATGCACGAACTCGGTCAGCCGATGCATTCGTTTGATTTGAATAAACTAAAAGAAAATCGAATCGTTGTCAGACGCGCGCGAAATGGTGAAACGATTAGAACTTTGGACGAATCGGAACGCAAGCTCGATGAAACGATGCTGGCGATTTGCGACGCGGAGAAACCTGTAGCGGTCGGCGGCGTGATGGGTGGTTTCGAGTCGGGAATTACCAATGAAACGACCGATGTTTTGCTTGAAGTTGCTTATTTCGACCGCGCAAATATTCGCCAGACTTCCAGAAATCTAAAACTCTCAACCGAAGCGAGTCATCGTTTTGAGCGCGGTGTTGACATCGAAAATCTGATTCGCGCATCGAATCGCGCAACCGAATTGATTTGCGACCTCGCGGGCGGAGCTGCCGAAAATTTTGTTGATGTTTATCCGACAAAATTTCAGCCGAATGAAATCGAATCGAATGACATTCAAGCGGCGGTAAAAAGATTGACGGGTTTAGATGTCGCGGAAATTGAGATTCTAAAAATTTTGAAGGCTCTCGGCTTTGAAGTAAAAGACAAATCGCCAATCGCCAATCGCCAATCACAAATTTTCCTGTCTCCATCTTGGCGGCACGATGTTGCTATTGAAGAGGATTTGGTTGAAGAAGTCGCGCGGATTGTCGGCTATGACAAAATCGCGGAAGAGCTTCCGACGGCAACTTCGGCGGGAGAATATCAGCCGACCGAACCGCGCAAAAAATCTCTCCGAAACACGCTTGCCGCGCTCGGTTTTGACGAAGCGATTTCTTATAGTTTTATTGACACGCGGAATGACGGGAAATTCGGTTTGATTCCGAAATTAGTTGCCGAAAATTTGGACGAAAAATTTGTTACGCTCGAAGATTCGATAATTGAAGGAGCAACTCGAATGCGTCCAAGCTTGCTTTCGGGCTTACTTGATGCGGTTCGCAGTAATCTCAATCATCGAAAGCGAGATTTGAAATTGTTTGAAATCGGAAAGGTTTTTTCCGCATCTGAAAAGGAAAATGATTTGCCCAACGAACGAGAACTTTTTGCGCTGGTTTTGACTGGTAATGAAACTTTGCAAAACAAAACAATGCCGCTTCGTGAATTTGATTTTTACGATGCGAAAGGCGCGATGGAAGCGGCAGTCAGTTCGCTGAATTTATCATCATTAGTTTTCGAACCAAAAAATGTTTCACATCTGCGACGCGGACAATCAGCGGAAATTAGTTTGAACGGAAAAGCCGTCGGAACAATCGGACAGCTGAGTGATGAAATCGCCTCCGTCTATAAATTTCGGCAGCCGGTTTTTGTCGCCGAAGTTGATTTGCAGACGCTTCTCGAATCAAAAGAACAAACGGTTGTATATCGACCGCTGCCCGTTTATCCGTCAATCGTGCGCGATGTTTCCCTGCTTGTAAAACGCAGTGTGAGTTTTGCGGAAATCAAAAACGCGATTGTCGAACAAAATTTTGAACTGCTGCGAAGCGTTGAATTTGTTGATGTTTATGAAGGCAAAGGTGTGGCAAGCGACGAGCGTTCGATTACGATTCGACTTGAATATCGGAGCAATGAGCGCACACTTCTTGACGAAGAAGTTGATGCAATCCACGCAGAAATTCTGCAAAATATTGAGACAAATTTGGGCGCGAAACAGCGATTTTAAGGTTGGAACGCCATCATCTTGACGGCAGAAAGCGTTACCCTCAAGATGACGGCGTTCCATTACACTTGAAGTTTTCCTTAAAAATAAACATAATCAGACGGAAAGTTTTACAATCAAATTTTGGAGAAACCAATGAACGGTTTAGCAGGAATGGAAAAATTTTCGCATCTTGAAGACAAAATCTATCTGACAATTGAAAATGTCCGAAAGTTGCGCGAAGAAAAGGAAAAGATTGAACACGAAATGAAATCGTTGCGCCACGAAGTGAGCAATCTTTTATCGGAAAAAACTCGTCTCGAAGAAAAAGTCGAAGATTTACTTTCAGAACGCGACGCTATTCAACTCAAAGTCGAAGCAATGCTCGACGCAATGACCATCATCGAACCAGATGTGGCGGAAGCTGTTCACAGGTGAAAGTTATGCTCAACGGCAAGGAAAAAGCAGACGCGGTGGCGCAATCAATCCGCGTCGAAATTTACAACCAAACTTACAATATTCGTTCTGACGGCGACAACGATTATATTTTGCGTCTGGCGGAATATGTTGACGGCAAAATGCGCGAAATATCGTCGGGAACGCTGACGGTTGATTCGCTGAAAGTGGCAATTCTCGCGGCTTTGCACATTGCCGATGAATTTCACCAACAAAAAAATCAACAGGAACAATCCGACGCGCAGCTTGCTTCTCGAAGCGCAGAGTGCGCCGAAATGCTCGACCGCGTTCTCAAACACAGAGAATCCGCTCCGCAGGAAGTCGAAACGGAACAGTAAAAAAGTAAAAAGGCAAAAGTAAAAAGTCATCCTTGTTTATATTGGATTTTTAAGAACAACATTCTTTACTTTTGCCTTTTTACTTTTTACTTTTTACTTTTTATAGACTGTGTTACAATTTAATTCAGGCGATGGAATTTTACTGCTGAGTTAGTAACCAGGCGCACAATAATTGAGCCAACATATATTGAACCGGGAGGCTAATGCCGTTTTCGGTGCAGTCTTTCAAAGTTAAAGATTTGCCATAGAA